>JGI20154J14316_10001072_pt1 | contig 24546 bp, 39 predicted proteins | sample COG_04_FD_14316 | JGI IMG/M metagenome (IMG submission 14316)
TTCTTTTCTTTTGCAACGTGTTCAATGGCGATGGCCACGGTGTCTAAATCAATGGGCATTCCGCGATCATTAATCTCCTGATCTAAATGCCAAAGGTCTATCTCATGGTCTAGGTCATTAATGTCTGGCATCAACTTCCATATGGTGCGCATCGCCTCAACGTCTTGGCCACAATATTCGATAAATCTTTCCCACTCGGCGGGGTGTGTAGTCTTGTCGTACTTAAAGGCTTTGTGGTTTATCGGTGCTGGCTTACAAAACTTCATTACAAGCTTGTGGCCGTCACTCATTTTGGATTGATCGTCGGATAGTCCTAGCGCTTGGCCTAATTGGGCAAGGGAGCCGGGCAGTCCGAGTGTATAGGCTTTGACCATGCTGTCCCGCCAGCGGTGCATGGGCAGTTTAATATTCAGTGTGTGTTGAATGACAGGTCTGTCAAACATAGAATTGTGTGCTAGAACTAGATGACTATCATCGTCTAGCGCGTCTTTTAAATCGGTTGGCATCTCTGTGCCAGTAGTAACGTCCCATACTTTAGCTGGGGCATCATCTATCGCGTATCCGAACAAAGTTACACGGGTGGTAGGGTCTTGGGCATATCGGTAGCCGCCACACTTTTTTAACTCGCACTCGCTGTACGTTTCCGTGTCTATATATAGCATCCGCTAATCTCTGTTTAGTAAAAAGGGGGTGGGGCGCTCACCCCATAACAAAAGGTATTATTTTGTTCTGGGTCTAAAACTTCTAGCAAAGCAAATGAGCGCCCCGTGTTGGCCGTGTTACAAAGGAGAGAAATAACACGCCCGAACTCTTAGCTAAACATTTCTTCATCTTCTGCGATAACGTCGAAATCTTCTGTGGTGGAACCGCCACCTCCGAATGCTTCGCCTTCACGCACAAACTGAATGCCTTCAAGACTAAAGTTAATCCGCTTACCGTAGGCGTTGTCCTGCGCCCAAGGCTTAACGATGGCGTTGACGTAACAACCAGCGTAGGGCTTTCCGTCGTCTTCAACCAATGCAGATAAGTCTTTGTCTTTTAAGACTGGTCGCTTCGTGTTGGACGCATTAAAAAAGAACGTTCCCTCTCCGAACCCGTCAAGGTCTTTCTCTTCGCCGTCGCGCAGTGGGCGCTTCAAGCTTGATGGAATCTTCTTATCCCACTTAGCTATCGCAGTCTGCTCGATTGCCTCTTTAAGTTCGCCCATCTGGGGGTGATCTTCATCCATGATGAACGTGGCGCTATACTTCTTGGTCTGCCCTTCGGCAAACGCTGAAGCGTTGAAGATTTGCGGAAATGAAATTCTTACGTTTTGTACTTGCATTGTCGGTACTCCTAATTACTATTAATAATATCGAACTCTAAAGCTGGGGTAAGCGCAATGCGCTTGTCCGACTCCGGTGCGATGGTGGGTTTACCTGCTGGGCGGCTCACGTCGTCCGCGAACAACTCAGCAAATTCTTTCTTGCCAATCAACTTCTCAGCTTGCGCCACTGTGACTAGCTTGCGCTGCCAAACATCGTCCTCGTCCAACGATGCTGACAGTTTGTCTGATACTGCTTTTTCATCAGCCCAGCGGCGAACTGAACGCCCCTCGACCATCTTGTAGCCCGGTACGTCATGGCCAAGTTCAAGCGCTTCATAAGCACGGTGCTGAACAGCCTTAGTCCACTGCTCAAGCAGCTTGAGGTTCGGCAGGATCTTCTCGCCAATCTCATCAAGCGTTAGCGTGTCAACCTTCTCGATGATGTCGAGATTGTCGAACTGACTTCCGATCAACTGGTTCTGGTGGTCAGCTAAAGCGCGACAGTTGCCTTTGTTAAGACACCAGCTACACTGCTTCTCACCAGCGTTAAACGCAGCGTTAGGCTTTAGTGCAGCAGCGCTTGCCAGCTTTACTTCTTCACCGAAGGCCAGTAGCGCTTCGCGGGTAATGACCCACTCAGGGAAATGATTCAACCGTGGCTGATAAATACCAATCACTATCTCGTCAATCTCTGTGTAGATTGCATACTCGGCTAAAGCACCAAGGGCATACATCATCGCCTGTTCATTGCCTTCAGCTTCCACCTTGACACCTTTGCCATATTTAAGATCGCCCACATACAGGCGCTTATTCTTAGCATCAAGCGTGACAGCGTCAGCAGTACCGAACGAATCCTGCGCATACTCACGAAGATCAAGGCGTACCTCTATATCGAGATTGCCTTCCAGTGAGTGGATGCGATCAACGTATTGCTGTACATGGCCAGCCATATCGTCATCGACAGTAAAGCCGTTGAAGACGTTGCCGATATAATGAGCAGCATTGGTTGATGGGTTACGCAGCACAGTCTCGGCCAATTCGTGTGCAGCCGTGCCTTCTTCAGCATGAATGCTCGACGTGTCTTTTATGTCACGGCAAGCTTCAATCGAAGCAGGGCAGCGCAGCCAGCGGTGCGCCGAAGACGGCGACAACCTAGCATGAGCGCGTTCCTCATGGGCTTCTACTAACTTGAGTTGGTTCATGGTAGATCCTCGTATGGGTTTCTGCTGCCGTCATCTACCCAAAGGTGTTCTTTTGTAAGCATATGAAGAAGATGGCTGTTAGGCATGGCGTCTACATAAGCATCAAAAGTCGCGTACTTATGTGGCACTCCATTTTCTAACTCTAAACCCTTCAGATATTCAAAATACTCTTCAACTTCTTTTATGCGGTCACGGAGGGCTTCAATTGAGTCCATTACGCTGCCCCCTTCTGAAGCTCCAACTGAAGGGCTTCAATAAAGGCCGAGCGCTTCTCTTCAGCAATGTCGCTTGCGCGAGTTACTTTGAAGCTGTTCATTATCTTAGTTAGAATTTCTCTATCCTCAATAACTCGCATCTCGTTAATTACGTCTTCCAAGGTGGGGAAGTTATCTTCGGTGGCGGCTTCAACAGTAGCGACTGGGGTGGTTGGTTCGGCCTGTTTTACAGCGGCAGGTTTAGCTGCTTTAACTGCTTTAGGCTTAGTGACAGGGGCGCTTTGAGCGCTCATTAACGCAATCAGAGCTTGTATGCTCGTATTTAAATCGTTTATACTATTTTCCAGTGACATAACTGGTTCTCCTATGGTGGGTTAGCAAAGTGTGCACTACTGCCCCAGTACGCCTTGTCCGCGTTTCTGGGGCAACCACTCTTATCATTCCAATTGTCCAGATTCAGCAGCAGCCACTAATAGTGCTGTGCTTTCATTCATGTGGTCTTCAAAATAGTTCTTCAAATTGGTAACACTCTTCATCAAATCGACCATCTTGTCGTTTGCGAAAAGTAACTCAAGCTCTGACAAAATACATTCATCTGATAACGACTTCTGTATCACGGTATCAATGTCAATTGAAACTCCGCGAGCTATAAAGCTCTCACCGTTAAACAACTTGTATTCAAATGCTGAAGCCATAGCTTCAGACGCATCACCTGCGTCTATATGGCTTTGGGTTAGATCAATAATAGGTGGGTTAACTGTCATGCTTTTTCTCCTGTTTGCTATTTAATACAAGCTCTCGTCCAACTTGCAATCCGACAGTTGATCTGCCGGTGAAAGACAATATAGTCTGGTTGACAGTGTATGTCAACCTGATAATCTTTTATTTGTGAATTAAATGTTGCGCATAAAAAAACCCGCTCATTGGCGGGTTATGTTTTGAGCAATTAAAAATTGCAGTTAAGTCGATCTAAAGCTCGCTTGATAATCAAGAAGTTCCTTTGGCCAGCGTTTTGAACCGTCTTTAAACTGAGGGTCGATGATAAGATTGGCTATACTTTTTACATCTTCGCTGTCTCTTATTGCCACTTCGATACCGAGCATACGAGCCTGGTGGGCAAACGAACTTGCGTCATCTCGTTCTTTCTCACTCGCTTGAGGGTGAATAAGAACTAGCTGGTATCGCCTCTTTTCTGCACCGTTCATTTCATCTAACCGTTTTGCCATTTGGAAATTCCATAATAAGTGCGGCAGGGTGTCTGAGTTGCGGGGTGTTTTGTTTCTATATATGTCAACAATCAAGGCGATTCTGGAGTCAATGAAATCAAAATCAAACTTAATAGGCTCGTAATCGTGGCCAACCGTAATAAGAAAAGGAAAATCAAATCCTTTATCAAAGTTAGGTTGTTCATCAAGAACGAGTTTCTTAACATCACTCATAAAGCTAGTGCTGCTAGGGGTTTGCTGGGTTGTGAGGCTATCTACTATAGCCCCGTTGAGTTCTGGGCCACCGTCTGTGCTCTCGCCAGTGATCCATTCTGGATTTACTTTTAATATATCACTCATTTTTATTATTGAAGACCTTGCGATTTCCGATCTTCGGTCAGCATCACGGTTGAGCCAAGCGGAGACGGCGGCGCGAGTCACCCCCATCTCTTCTGCTAGTTGGGACTGGTTCATGCCAATTGTTTTCATTAAATACTTGACTCGTAAATACGGGGCAAGCGCAGTTTGTTGTGTTTCCATAGGTGTCTTTGTCTCATTCATTTGGTGGGCCATGGGGTTCGATAGATTTTCCGAAACCGTAATTAAGTTGCGTTTGCAGGGCGTATAAATCGCCTGACGCAACAACGTGTTTGGGTTGCAGATGGTTAAAGGCGTCTATGAGTGGCGTGAACCATTTCCAGATGCGCACTTCCGTCATCCAGTATAATTTCTTGCACCTCATTTTTGAGAAGTTAAAGTTTGTTTTCATAATACTGCTACCGTTTTAGTTTTAGCACTCATTGTCCGTCCAAGCTAACAACATCATTGTCATCGTCTTGCGATGCTTCGGTCAGTATGCAAGCTTAGCTTGACAACGTCAAACTTTAATTGCAAATAATTAGTTGACACTCGTAACTTTAACTTGACAAAAGTTTATGTCAATCTCAGAATCCTTGGTTGACAACCCACCATACACTGAATAATCAAGGACTTGATGTGAACACTAATCAAAAAAACCTATCTATCGCAACATTGCAATTAGCAATCGAACAGGCGGGTGGAATTTCAGCCCTCGCTAAACTGATGCCGGATTCCCCTTCAAGACAGGCAGTGGACAACTGGACGAAGAATGGACTGCCAGCAAAACGCGCTGTGCATATCGAAATAGCGTTAAAAGGGCGGGTAAGACGCCAAGAATTGCGCCCAGACCTTTACGCCTAATCACTGAGGACAAGACTGTGATGACAAATTTCATGCACGACTTCGGCCCGACGTTAATTGAGAACGGGTATAACATTATCCCAGTGGTTCAAGGAACCAAGAGGCCAGCACTATCAAACTGGTCTAAAATCAAATCAACACCAGAACTTATTGAGTCTTGGGATGCTGACTCTTCGATAGGTATAACTACCGGCGAAGTGGTTGCGATAGATGTCGACATATATGACAAAGACGTAACCAATGCCATCGTGAAGTATTGCGATCAGCACATTGGTAAAGGTCTAAGGCGTATCGGCAAAGCCCCCAAGGGTTTGCTTCTATTCCGTACAGACACGCCTATGTCTAAGTCAGTCTCGCCGAAGTTCGTCGACGCAGACGGCAATACCAATTGTGTTGAAATACTGGGCAAAGGCCAGCAGCTTGTGGCCTTTGGTATTCATCCTGATACTCAACAAGAGTACTACTGGCCTAAAGACTGTCCTACTACTGTGCCAATCGCAGACCTTCCAACGATCAACGCAGAGCAGATTACTGAGCTATTCTGGTTTTTCAATGAGACTGCACCTTCTAAGTGGAGACGCAGTTCACCCGGCTCCCTTGGATCTAAACTGCAACCCCAATCTCAATCTCAATCTCAACCCGCAGCAAACCAAGACAACGTCCTAAACTTTGAGCATATGAAGCAGCCTACGGGCATCTCGACCAAGGAGTTGAAGCGCCACCTGTCATTGATGGACGCTGAACCTTATGACGAATGGCTCTTAGTTGGCCAAGCGTTACACCATGAGTTCGATGGCGGTTACGATGGCCTTACTCACTGGGTAGACTGGTCATCGAACGCCTCTTCTTACGATGGGCATGAGTTACTTGAATCTAAGTGGGCGTCATTCTCTGCGTTAAGAGAAGATGCAGTCGTCACAATGCGCACCGTTATCGCAACAGCGCAGACACGCACCAAAGAAGTTAAGCAGCAAGTCGCCGTAGAGCAAGCGACTGGGTTAGAAGCGTCAACACTTCTCGACTTCGATGTTGACAACTTTTCTGTCTCGCCAAGAGAGTGGGTTCTAGGTAGCCGTCTATTAGCCGGTTACATCACTGCTACATTTGCACCTGGGGGCGTGTCTAAATCCATGTTCTCCATGATTACCGCTGTTTCTGTCGCTACTGGATTGAAGCTAACCAATGAAGAGGTACATAAAAAGGGCAAGGTCTGGCTAATCAACAATGAGGATGATACCGACGAGCAGTATCGTCGCCTCATGGGGATCGCTCAGCATCACAATATCCCTTGGCAAACCTTAAAGGAAAACCTTTACCTTACCTGCGGTTACGGCAACCCTTATATAGTCGCGCACGAAGGCCCAGACGGCGTCATCGCTCACCCGAACGCAGACAAGATAATAGAAGAAGCACTAGCCAAAGGCATCACCTATATAGTTTTCGACCCCTTCATTACGATGCACCAAACAGAGGAAAACGATAACGGTGCGATCCAGCAAGTAACGAATATCCTCAAGCACATCGCTAAAGAGACAGGCGCTGCTATCGAGGTGGTGCATCACACTAAAAAGGCGGGTGCTAAATCCGATTCAGAAACCCATGCTGGCGATGTTGAGTCAGGCCGTGGCGCTTCTTCATTAAAAGACGCGTGTCGAATAGCGATTACTCTGGCTAGGATGGCCCCCAAAACGGCCGACAAATTGGGGATTAACTACGAGGATGAAGGCCGGTTCCTTGTCCGGTTAGATCATGGTAAAGGTAACTTTTCTGGGCCACCAGAGGGAGCGACTTGGTTTAAGCAAGTATCCGTTCTGCTATCTAATGGCGATACGGTAGGTGTACATGAGTTTTTCGACATCTCAGAGCTAGTCGACGAGGCTAAGCAATTAGCTGTAGAAAATACTAGAGAGCAAATAAAGCAGCTTCGCTTAGATATTTGCGAAACCATGCCGCTTGATACTGTCGGTTTGCCAATCTTACTGACCAATCTTGAACCGATATGGAACAAGTCAAACCTTACCTGTCGCCGAAGAGTAATGGACTCATTAATTCTGGATGAACCTATCCGGGTAACTGGCAGAGATAACCTCCAATACGACATTACACTGACCAGCCGGGTGCTTAAAAATGGCAACATGGACATCACAAAGGAGTCCGTTTAATGCTCGTTTATCGTTTATCAAAACCCGTTTATCGAAAGACGAAACACGATGATAAACCAACTATTCTAAATCCGTTTATCACGTCTATCACGGTGTTTCATGAAAGACGACGACAAACGGGAAAGGTACTGGTGACGGGCGTTTCCTCGTTTATCATTTGGTTTATCATGGTTTATCATCGTGTTTTAAATGATAGACGAGCAAAACCCGCGCTGTGTAAGGGTTTCCCGTTTATCATCTGTATCACCCCTATAGGGGGTAACTGTGTTGATACACCACCCCCCAAGTGGAAACCCGTTCGGCATTATATTTGCCGGATACTGGGTAGACCAATGGTAAATCAAAACTAAAACCGAAAGGCAATCAGAGGGCAAGACTGATGGGTTCAATCAGAAGAGTTATTTGGAAGTGCATTTGGGTGTGCAGTTTTTGTACACTTGGGATAACCGTCATATATAAAGACGGGGTTGTTATTAAACTTGAATCTATCTGGGGTGAGGGTGGTGTTGATAAAGAAGTTGAGGATGAAAAGTTTAAGGATCGAGTAAAACTTGGGCTAAGCCCTTCAACGAAAGTTGAATACTGGGACTGCCGCTAATGGTTCAATCAAGAGTGTTAACTGAATCAACGGTAATGATGATGGATTCGTGGTCACGCTGGGCGAGGGGGTTAGATGCCTACAGCGCTTTGTGGTATCCATCTGCGTCTCCAGAGTCTAGGTTATCCGTTGATAGTAATGTTTGGGAATCATCTCCCACTAGTACGCCAGTTGTTCTATCCGATGCTGAACGTGTAGAAGCCGCCGTTCAGATCGTAAGGCGTCAAGATAACCAGATGGCGAAGTGTCTGAAATACAGATGGGTATACGAGTTCTCAGGAAGGCGTCTAGCGAAAGAACTAGGTACAAACCGTACCGACGTATGGCCGTTGCTAGAACGCTCTGAGATGACGTTACAGGGGGTCTTATGGGGTGGGATAGAAGACGATTAATTGACGTATAAATATGCTCAATTAAAAGGGGTATCAGAATAAATTACTCCGATACCCCTTTTTGATTTAAGTAACCCTAGTTAGGGTTTAGGTAACCCTAACTAGGGTTCATGTCCAGTCAGCTTTCGCGGGCCTTTCCTCGTTTGGAAACGAGTTGAGCGGCGTAATCTCTGATTTTAGGCACGTCGTCGGGGTGCGCCCACACCTGAGTTTGCTTCATCCCTTGATCTTTAAGTCTGCTTCGGTACGCAGCTTGCCGCGATGCACTGGTGTAATCGTAGTTGTTTTTAATGGTCATTATCATTTTCCCACCACGGCATCCCTAAAACCTCGATTTCAGTATGCTCTAAATCCAAGCCCCAAACTGTTGCTGCGCCTTGAAGTTTATCTTCAATTGAATCGCCTTGAATGTTGTGAGCCTCTTCACCATCGTATGTTGCTGCCCAAGTATCATCATCCAAAGCAAATAGTTCTAGTTTACTCATTATTCCATCTCCAAAGGGCCGCAGCCCCTTTTCTTTATTAAAGTTTCATACCGTTTAGATCAATGTGAGTCATACTGGCCATCTCTTCGGCTGTGTAGACATCATTACCATTAATACCACCAAACATATAACGATCAGGGCTAATCTTCTTGGCCTTGTTTTGCGCTTTACGCTTAGTTTCTGCATCAACTACTAAAGAAACAAAGTAGTAGGTTTTAGGAAAGTCACCAAAACCAAACTCAGCGGTGTTGTCATTCTCAGTTCTTTTTGAAATTATGTAATATTTCATGCTTCACCTCCAAAAAGATAATCGTTATCTGCAATGTATTTGTTTAGAGCAATCTCAACGTCAGCATGGCCTTTGAACGCTTTGGCTTCCTCAACCGACAAGAAGTAACAGCCCCCCAGGTCATGACCAATAGCTTCTTTTGCTGCATCAATTTCGCTGTCAGCATCTGCTACTGGGTAACATTCCGTCTGCCCTGACCATCCGATAACCATTACCCTTTTATCTTTCTTTAAAATGTCATTGTATTCATCCGGTATTTCATCTCCGAAACAATCAACAGCATTTTCCATCGTCCACTCTTCATGGCAAAAGTCGTGCGCTTCAAATGCCTTTTGGATTAAATCAGCCTCGTCAAGCGCCCTCCAGACCATTACTCGTCCAGAGTGGGGTACTTCAACTATTATTATGTCGTTCATAATCATCTACTCCCTTAGCTGTTAAGCCATTCATCATAAGTTTTTAATGGCTGACCTGTAAAGTCGTTACCATCACTATCGCCAGCGCAAGACAGATATATCTGATACTCGCTGTCGTTGGTTCCCCTTGCTTGGGTCTGCCAGTCTTCGTTGTATGTTAATTCCATGTTGTTCTCCTAATAATTAAAGCCGGTTAGCTTGCGGATATATGCTAGTCGATCTGATACATATTCGACTGCAAAAGACTGCGTAAATGGGCAACCACAACAATCATGCTCATGGTCGCAGCGGTATGTTTGTTTACTGCAAACTAAATCAAAATACCTCACACAAGCGACTAGTTTATCTTCGTCTTGTGGGATTGCCTTGTCATGCTCGACTCGCCATATCGTCGTTGCTGCCTCGTCAAATTCGGCTGGCTTTTCCTTGTAGCGATTGATAGTCATGCCCTCAACCGGTAGCTCAGTTTTGTACTCTTCGGTGGGGTCGTATCGGTAACATAATTCCATGGTATTCTCCTTGGGGCTTTCGCCCCAGTTGGTGGGTTAATATCCCATTGCGTTTAAATAACTGTTTAGTTCTGTTTGATCTACCTTGGTTAAGTTAATAACCACCACGCCATCAAGCATGGTTATTGCGACGGTGTCGCCGCTCCCGGCAATACTCTTCAGCTTACTAATAGATACCCGTCTATCGCCGCGCTTCGTCAAGTAGAATTTGATCTTGCATTCTTCCCCGCCAAAGTGTCGGGCGTCGATTGTGACACCGTTTTCGCCTCCCTTTTCTAGTTGGGTAAAGTCAATTCCATTGGCAAAAGCGAACCGGCGCACCGTCGCGTTAGCGTCGATTATGCACTTGTCCAGCATAGTAAAAGTCAGGTCAATAGTTGCTGTTGGTTCCGGTAATCTTGATACGTTATTCATTGTTAAAACTCCTTGGGGCTTTCGCCCCAGTTGGTGGGTTATCGCGCAGCTATGCGCTCTTTAAACTCGATCTCGGCGTTTTCTAAAGTGTCGGCATAGTGACCCCAGAAAAAACCATCCTCATTGAAGCGCCACGTCACAAACTGGTGAACGCCTCGGCCTATGTCGCATAATGCGACTTCGTTATAAAACGCTAATAGTTCAACGCCTTGTTTCTTTGCAAGCTCTTGAATAGTCATACACTACCCCGCTTGTTTTCCATCATAAATTTATGCGCGTCTTGGATAACGTCGCTAATCGTTTCTAGCTCAAACATCACAGCGATCTGTTCGTCGGTTAGCGCCTTGGCTGCGTGTCCAGCAGTCAGCGCCTTGTTGATGTCGTAACCAAACTCTTGTAAATACAAGTCTGTAGTTTTACTAATCATAATCTAGTTCTCCTTGGGGCCATCGCTGACCCCAGTCGTTATGGTGGGTTATTAATGAATACGACGACAAACAAAACCGCCGCGCCTTCCTACTTTTAACAGATAATCTGGATACTCTGGGTATCCTAGCTTTTCCTCGTCTCCGTCGGCTTTTCCTCGGTATATGTAACCTACTGGAAAAGGGTTTCCGACTAAGCTATCGCCCCAGCGTTTTTCTAGGTCTGCCATCGCCGCTTTTAGCGACGGGTAATTGGTGGCTTTTACTGGGTAGCAGTCATTGTTATAGCCTTCGGTAAAATATCCGTGTACTTCCATGGTGTTCTCCAGTGGGGCTTCCGCCCCAGTCGTTATGGTGGGTTAAATTAAGTCGTAAGTTGTTTTGATGATCACCGCAGATAGCCAGATAATAAAAGCCCAGATACCAAGGTGGCCGTTTTTAATTGCCTTAAAAAGCTTCATTTGTTTAGCTCTTCCTGTAGCGCGTTAATCTCCTTTCCCATGGTGTTGAAAAGCACCATTAGCCCGGTAATCATCGCGCACTTATCAGCGTCTCCCATACTATGGGCAATTCTCATGGCGTAACTGGTAGCGCCTTCTATGCTGTCGTAAGTGGCAAACACTGGCACGGTTTTAATTGGTGTTGTATTCATTGTTAAAACTCCTTGGGGCTTTCGCCCCAGTTATTGATTTAAATTGATGCGGTACTGTGAACTACTGGGAAGCCGTCGACCTCTGCAATAACTGTGCAAATATCGTAGCCTTTAACCTTCTTTCGGGTGGACTTTTGAAAACGCGCCCTCGCTTTTTCTTGTGCTTCGTATGAGCTGGCCGCGTGTACTTCTTCGCGGTTTTGATTCCAGAAACAAATATAACCGTTCATTTTATAATCTCCAATTATGATTTAATGTAAGTAGATTCAAGGGCGGGTTCACCGTCCCAAAAAGCCTGTTGTGACTGGTATACAGCCACGGCTTCGTCACTCGTTACTAGAATATAATTCCACTCGCTAGACTCAATAATAGTGACCATCGAGCCGCCGCCGGTGTTTACTTCAGTTGCTGTTAATAAACTCATAATTACCCCGTTACTTTAATAATAAACTCATAATTACCCCGTTACTTTAATTATTTGAAACGTTGCCAACACGGCCACGGTTGACCAAGAAAAGGCCAACACAAAAGCACAAAAAAGCATTGCCTTTGCTATGCTCCAGCCCAGTAGTAAAAGCTCTGCTTTTAATTCACTTCTCGCTTGTCTGTTCATTGGTTTAGCTCCTGACGTTCTAAATTGTTGTAGATTTCCTGACCGTTCTCAGTCAGAGTTATACCCGCACATGGGGTTTTAAAATACGTTTGAATTTTGCTTAAACGGCTATACTTTTCCGACCACTGGCCCTCATGGTAGTGGATCAAAAATAAGTAATGCGCCTCTACAATATCGAATCTATCCCAATACATTACGCCACCTCTAAAAGTTTGATTTTGATAACCTTGGCCATGGTTCGCCCGTGGGCAACATAGGCAATAGTTTTAATGTCCGAGTTCCAGCAGTCGCGGCATTTTCCACACTTGCCATCATTCGCCCAAGCGTTACAAAGTGACATCTCCGGCGTCAAATATTCGGGCGTCGGTATTATTGTCGTGTTGGGTAAACTAGTCGTGAGAATAGCGCCTAGAACTGAATCGCTGGAAAGCCGAACGGCTACATTAGCGAGCGATTCCATGTTTCTTAATACTTTCATAAACTTTGGGAACTTGTGCTGTCTGGTGGGGAACCAGTGCCGACAGTGGGGCGTTGCTGCCATAACCGCTAGGATCTTTTTAGCAAGCCTCAAGTCGTAGCAATCGCCGGAGTCAAACCACCTGAAATAACGATGACTGTCTAACTCTTCGACCATGTCATCGACCCAGTCGTCGCGCTTCCAGTCTTGCCGGTTGGCGATGCGTGGGGCTTTTACATTGGGATAACGATAGTTACCGCCGACGGCATAACAACCCTTGCAGGGGTCGGCTAGTTCGTAAACTCCGGACTTTAAAGATCCGGATATAATAGCGCCCGGGCAAGTGTAGAGCGCTTCAAGGCTCCAGCTTCCGGCGCGTATTTTCTGCGTTTGACTAATATGAATCATTAGCTTGGTTTCCTATGGTGGGTTAGTCTTTGGCCCTTGTCCGGCCTTGTTGGGGTTTAGGTATATGTACCTGCTGCAATCTGGGCCTGTTCAATGCCGCAGATATATGCGCATATCCAGTCATGTAGCTGTCGCTTGCCTATATGGCCCCCTCTAGATACGCAGTGAACACCGCCCCTAGCATTAGCTACTCTTTGCAACTCAACACCGCCATAAGCGTGGCTTAGATGATAAAACCCAACATCGTGGAAGTTCTTTTCTTCGGTGTTTAATAACTTGTTAAGGTGCAATACTTCTTCTTCTAGCATTTGGTTGGTGATACGGTTCATCGTTAAAACTCCTTTGGGGCTTTCGCCCCAGTCGTTAATTAATAAGTAGATAAACGGGTTTTTAATTGTCGCTTTGTCCGGTCAACAATTAAGCTTATAAGCTCAGCGCGTCGGCTGACCATGCGGGAGTCATACGGGGTGCATACTGTCCCAGTAGACAGGGGCATTTTTAGCGGGTGGTTGTTTGTTTTACTCATGGGTATTATTTCCTATGGTGGGGTTTATTGTGGGACCATCTCTGACCCCAGTCGTTGGGTTAGCGTGTTAGGTTATATGCTCTGTCCCAGTCTTCCATAAATGGAGTCACGGTATAGTCCACAATGCTCTCTTCTGGTTCGTCGCTTAATATGACATAAGCAGCACCAAGGCTTTCGCCTTCGGTATTAAAAACTTCTAAAGTGGCATCGTCGGCGCACTCTGAGCATTCTTTAATATCTGTGTATTTGGTTGAATTTTCCACGTCCCACTCTTCCCCGTCGAATACAGATACATTGTGTCCTTCGGCTAGTGCGTACTTTATTAAGTGTAAGTGTGCTTGTTGCATGGTCTGAACTCCTTAGTTACATATGGCCCCAGCTAGCGCAGGGCTGTGGTTAATTATAACCGTTATTGCGTTACGGTGTATAGGTGTTAATAAGTAATTACTTAATAAACTGCCAGAGTGGCAGTGCATCGCCCCAGTATTAGTGTTTTAATCCGGTCAAATAGGAAAATAACCACATAACCCGCTACGGCGGGTTTTGTCGTTTAGGAGGGCCGCACAAGTGCCGCCACTAGATACAATGGGACAATTAAAAAACCACCAGTGGGAGACAGTTGCGCAGGTCTTTGTTGAGACTGGGAACAAGACCGAGGCGTATAGACAGGCCGGCTATTCTACGAATATGAGCGACAAGGCCATCAGCACCAAGGTTCAGCGCGTGTTTAACTACGGGGCGGTATTGGGTAGGGTCGCCGAGCTACAAGCAGAGCAAGCAAAGCTTCACGCGGTGACTATTGAGAGCTTAACCGAACAGCTAAGAGAAGACCGCCAGCTTGCATACTCTGTTAAAAACCCTTCAGCGGCAGTTTCTGCGGTGATGGGCATGGCTAGACTGCATGGGCTTGATAAACAAGTGCTAAGCGCTGACCCAGTCAACCCGCCAAGCTTGATAAACATTGCAATAGTCGACAACACAGCAAAAAGACTCAATGGTTAACGGTAAAAGCTTAGATTTAACACTGGCTAAACCTTTCGAGCCTTTACTAGAGCCAAATCGGTACAAAATTATCTACGGTGGCAGGGGATCCGGCAAAAGTTACTCGATTGCCATGCTATTGGTGCTGGCTGCATATCAGCAACCGTTGCGCATTCTTTGCGCTCGTGAGATCCAGAAGAGTATTACCGACTCAGTCCACCAGCTTTTGGTTGATACCATTGACCGGCTGGGCTTACTTGGACACTTTGAAGTGCAAAAGACCCAGATACTGGGTAAAAACGGCTCCCGTTTCTTGTTTGAGGGGCTGCGCTCTAACATCTCTAAGGTTAAGTCGATGGAAGGCATTGACCGGGTATGGATCGAAGAGGCTGAGAGTGTCACCAATGCAAGCTGGGACACTTTGATCCCTACGATCCGAAAGGATAACTCAGAGATATGGGTATCGTTCAACCCACTGGATGAAATGGACGCAACATATCAGCGCTTCGTGGTCGATCCCCCTCCAGGCTCTTTTGTAGTTAAAGTTAATTACGATGAAAACCCATGGTTTCCTGAGACATTGGAGGCTGAAAGGTTACACCTTAAAGAAAAGAACGCAGCGCTCTATGCTCACATCTGGGAGGGTGACTGCTACGCCAACAAAGACGGTGCTTATTATGCTGAACATATCATCAATAAGCAGATAAGCACGATCCCAGTAGATAGAGCATTGCCAGTCAATACAGCATGGGACTTGGGCATTGCAGACGCCACGGCTATCTGGCTGTTCCAAGTGCAAGGCAAGTCCGTAAGGTTTGTAAGCTATTACGAGTCCAGCGGTGAGGGTATCCAGCACTATCTGGATGCACTGGCAGAGTATAAGCAGGAGCATGGGATCCAATGGGGCCATCACATAGCGCCCCACGACATACGAGTAAGAGAGTGGTCAACAGGTCAGAGTCGCCAAGAGATGGCTGCTAACCTTGGGATTAACTTTGAGATAGCACCCAGTCTGCCAATCATCGACGGTATTGAGTCAGTCAGGCGTCTACTGGGGTCAGCATGGTTCGATGAAGAGAACTGTAGCGCTGGTATCAGGTCACTGCGGAACTACCGCAAAGAGTGGGACGACAAGCGCCAAGCGTACAAGACTAAGCCCCTGCATGATTGGACAAGCCACTGCGCAGATGCAATGAGGTATTGCGCTGTATCGGCTGAACTGTGGGAACAACAACCCGTACAAGCATTACAACAAACACGAATGAGACTGGCAGCGTATGTTGCCGGTGATTCATCTATAGGCTATTAGCAATGCAAGAAGCAAACGAGTTCGATCAATACTACCAAGAGCAGGAAGTCACAGAGAAATCTGAACAGGCTGAGCGCGATATGGCAGAGCGTCTGCGAGTGTTCGGTGTACGCCTACAATCTAAAGCAAACGATCAAGTACAACGACGCTATAGCATTGACGAGCGATGGCTGGATGATCTACGCCAGTTCAACGGTCAGTACGACAAGGTCACAGCAGCCACACTGGCAGCTAGTGGGGGCAGTAAACTGTTCGTCAACATCACCCGCAACAAGGTGAATGCAGCAGAAGCACGACTAATAGACATCTTATTCCCTACCGATGACAGGAACTGGGGCATACAGCCTACACCAGTTCCATACCTGTCCAAGATAGCCAAAGACGAAGACCCAGTTCAGAACGAAGACGGTAGCCCATTTGTAACCGATGAGGGCGTACAGGTAGAGAAGCGAGACATAGCACAAGGCGTATTGGAAGAGGCCAGAGAGCGCTCTAACGGTATGCAGGACGAGATCGAAGACCAGTTAAACGAAACCAATTATAACTCTGTGAACAGAGATATGGTTCACGATGCAGTGCTATATGGTACTGGTGTACTCAAAGGGCCAGTCATACTTGGCAAGACCCGACAGAAGTGGTCAGAGGTCGTAGACGATCAAGGTCAGGTGGCCCAAGTCATCGAGATGGTAGAAGACTTAAAGCCCGGTGCAGAGCGAGTAGATCCTTGGGACTTCTTCCCAGATATGCAAGCACGATCCATAGACGATGCTGAGTTTATCTTCCAACGCCATTACATGAGCAAGAAAGCGCTTAGAGACTTAGCAGACAAGCCGGGATTCCTACGCACCCAGATTGCTGAAGTGTTAAAGCAAGACGCTGACAACAGTCATACAGCCACCCATCTGCAAGAGATGCAGTCAATGGCTGGTATCAGTTCAATGGACAATAGACGCTTTGAGGTTTGGGAGTATCACGGCCCAGTAGACAAAAATGACCTGATTGCTGCCGGTGTAGAAGTAGATGAAGACGATGTGTTCACCGACTACAACGGTGTGGTCTGGTTTAGTGAAAACCGAGTTATTAAAGCTGTTATCAATCCAGCAGACACAGGCGAAATGCCGTATTGCGTGTTCAACTGGGAAGGTGATGACACTACGATATTCGGTGTAGGTATTCCGTTCTTAATGCGTTCTAGCCAGAAAGTATTGAATGCTACATGGCGTATGCTCATGGACAACGCAGGGCTATCAGTAGGCCCACAAACTGTGATTAACAGTCAGGTAGTGCGCCCAGCAGATGGCAACTGGCGTCTTACACCGCATAAAGTGTGGGAGTTAACGGACAAAAACGGCAGTGTAAATAACGTGTTTGGATCGTTTGAGATTAACAGTCACATGACTGAGCTAATCGCTTTGTTCCAGTACGCACGACAGATCGCCGATGAAGAGACAGCATTACCCCAGATCGCACAGGGCGAGCAGGGATCAGCGACAGACACAGCAAGTGGTATGTCGATGCTAATGAATAGTGCAAACACCATGCTTCGACGTGTGGTGAAGAACTTTGATGATGACGTAACTCGTCCATTCATCAAGCGGATGTATGACTGGAATATGCAGTTCAATCCGAAAGAAGATGTGAAGGGTGACTTCTGCATTGATGCTCGCGGTACAAGCAGCCTCTTAGTTAAAGAGCAGCAAGCAGTGAACTTAATGAACCTGATGAACATCTCCGCATCACCATTACTAGAACCTTTAACAAACACCGCAGCGTTATACCGCAAAGTGGTGTCATCCATGCAGATTGAAGCCGATGAAATCGTGAAGTCTACCGAAGAGATCGAGCTTGAAACACAGAATATGCAGAAGCAAATGGAAGCGCAACAGCAAGCCATGATGCAAGCCCAGCAAGCACAGCAGCAAGCACCCGCTGGTGATCCACTGGCCCAGCAGAAGCTAGAGTTAGAAGCACAGAAGATGCAGATGGACGCTCAGCTAAAAGGCGCTCAGATCCAAGCACAAGCCCAGAAGCTTCAGCTAGATCAACAGAAGATGGCCTCTGATAGAGAGTTAGATTTGGCCAAGATGGCAGCAGATAAGGGCATTAAAGTCAGCGAGATGCGCACCAAGCTTGGCATCGAGAAGATGAAAGTCCAAAGCAAAGATACGCTGTTTGAGAAAGAACAAGCGTTGAAGATGCGCACAGGCAGCGGTATTTAAATGCTAGTCGATGTGCATTCGTCCACATGGATAAACCTAGCTGAGTGGGCTAATAGTGAAATCGAAGCTAAGCATGAACTGCTTGAGATGACTCGACTGAGCCATGAAGACACGCAGTTCATCCGAGGTGAAATTAGTAGTTTAAAAGCGTTACTGGCCATGCCAACGGATTCGCCGTTGCACATCGCCAGTGGCAATTATGAGTAAACACAGGGCCGCTATTAACTGCCGCCGAGGGTGTAACTAATGAGTACCGAAAAAGTAGATGATTTTGATTCAGCATTTGATGAGTTTTCAACTGAAGATGAAACAACCAGCGCAGAGTTAGCGCCAGAAGACACAGAGTTTGTTGCAGAGACTGAAGAGACCGAAGAGGTTGAAGAGGTTGAAGAGGTTGAAGCAGCAATAGAAGATCCGGAAGAGGCGTCAGACGAAGAAGACATCTGGGCCAATGCCGATGAAGGGCTTAAAAGTGAATACAATAAGCTCCGAGATAACAATGACAAGCTGTCCCACCAAGCGAAAAGTAACGCAGGACGGATTGGCGCACTACAGCGCAAGTTAAACGAATTTCAAGCAACTTCACCTGCCGGCGGTAGTACACCATCCGCAACCGAAGTGGCTGAAGCCATGAAGACCCCCGAAGCTTGGGCGTCTTTTAACGAAGAGTATCCTGACATTCACGACGCGATTGAGTCCCGTCTTGAGGTGGAAAGGAGCCAAAACCAAGCAACAATGGATCGAGCGCTTCAACCTCTGCGAGCAGCGGAAGAAGAGCGTCACGTTAGCAATCAGTACGCCGCCTTAGAGGCCGCTCATACCGATTGGAAAGACGTGGTGAATAGCGAATCTTTTATTGATTGGCTGCAAGAACAACCTAACGCGATACAGCAGTTATCGAATAGTAATGACGCTTTTGAAGCCTCTACGCTGCTCGACTACTACAAGCTAAGTCTGCCAACGGAAGAGATTGCAACAACTTCAACCGTCACAAGTATTCAGCAAAAGCGAGCTAAGCAGTTAGAAGATTCTACTGGGGTTAAATCAAAGCGGGGGCCAGGGGCTACCGGAGTTATCCCACCAGATGATTTTGATACTGCGTTTGAAATGTTTGCTGCTGATAATCGCTAGTTAAATTATTAGGAGGCCATCATGGCTAACACAGAATATGGTGATATTTCACCTCGTACCGCAGCATTTGCTGCTAAAGAAATGCTCAAGCGCGGCATTCCATACTTAGTATTAGAGAAGTTCGGTCAGGCACGTCCTTTGGCCAGTAAGTCTTCAAAAGTACAAAAGTTCCGTCGCTATAACAGCTTGGCACTAGCCACTACTGCATTGACCGAGGGCGTCACGCCAACAGCAAAGCAGTTAGCTGCAACTGACGTTACAGCCACCTTACAACAGTATGGTGACTTAGTAACTATCAGTGATGTTGTTATTGACACTCACGAAGATCCCGTATTGCGCGAAGCTTCTGAAGTGTTAGGTGAGCAAGCTGCTCAATCAGTTGAGACGGTTCGTTTTAACGTATTGAAGGCCGGCACTAACGTACAGTACGCAAACGGTACTGCTCGTAACGCTGTAAACACTGAGATGACTTTGGCTGACCAGCGTAAAGCGACTCGTACCTTGAAGCGTCAGAATGCGCGTCAGATCACTTCCGTAGTACGAAGCACACCTTCTTACGGCACTGAGGCTGTTGCACCTTCTTATATCGGTTTGATTCACCCTGATATGGACGCGGTAATTCGCGGCTTTGCTGGGTTTGTACCAACTGAGAAGTACGGTTCAATTACTCCACACGAAGGCGAGATTGGTAAAGTAGAAGACGTTCGTTATATGTGTTCTACGATCTTTTCATCAATCGCCAACGGTGGCGCAACTAAGGGTGCAATGATCTCAACTGGCGGCTCAACTGCTGACGTATACACTACGTTGATTGTAGGCCGTGACGCTTACGGTATTGTTCCGCTGAAAGGTGGCGCAAGTCTAAGCCCAGCCGTTGTTAACCCCAAACCTTCCGATAGCGATCCATTGGCCCAACGTGGTCATGTTAGCTGGAAGTCTATGCAAACCGCAGTAATTCTAAACGATGCCTTCATGGTTCGTATTGAGTCTGCTGTAACTGACTAACCACTAGGTTAGTTTCCCCCAAAGGGCGCCCTAATCGGCGCCCTTTTTTTATGGAGTAAACAAATGACTGAAGTAGATACCGTTGAGGTTACTAACGAAAAGCCAGCCGCTAAAAAGCGGAGCGCTAACAAACCCAGCCGTGTAAAAGTGATCTTCCACAATCAGGATGGCGATCTAGGTAAAGGTGATATTTTTGTATCTGTAAATGGTTATGCCTATCAGATCAAACGTAACGAACCAGTAGAATTGCCTCCCGAAGTGATCGAAGTGATCGACAACGCGGTCATCACACACATGGAGCGAGTAGACGGAGTTGATACAACCCGTGACTTGCAACGTTTTCCCTATTCATTGGCGGGTTAAACTTTGAATTATCTGGCACTTTGCGACAAACTGTTAAAAGAAACAGGACTTAGCGATCAAGGCGTAGCTTCTGTTATTGGCCAAACTGGTCTTAATAAGAAGTCTGTTGATTGGATTAACCGAGCCTGGACTGAAATACAGAATCTCTATGATTGGGATTTCTCTTGGACGACAGCATCTTTTAGCACAGTAAATGGCCAACAAAACTATGATCCAGTAGATAACTTGGCGCTATCGCCAGCGTTAGGTAAATGGATCACAAGTTCTGTACGCATCACGGACAGCAATGGGACTGGGTACTTAACCTTTGTTCCTTGGGCTACATGGCTGCGTACTACATTTTCAAGCGGGAAGCCTACCAGCTTCACGATTAGACCAGACAATCAAATATCGTTTAATACACTGCCTGACGCGGTGTATACGGTTAGCTTTGATTATTTTAGGACTCCACAACAGCTATCTACAAACACAGACGAGTTGTTGTTAGCAGAGCAGTATCACGACGCAGTTTTATATAAAGCCATACTTTATGTAGCGGCTGAGCAAGATGCTCCTGAGTTGTACCAAGACGCGCAAGCTCAGTTAAACATTAGGCTGTCCTCTATGGGCGTAAGTTCTCTACCTACGATTACTTTAGCTGAAAGGCCGGTGGCTTAATAATGGCAGTTCAATCTCAAGCATGGCCTCTTATTGGCGGTCTTGATCTTGTCAGTCCTGCAATTCAGATAAGCGCAGGAAAAGCCATCTTAGCTCAGAACTATGAGTGTTCTTTAAACGGTGGATACCGTCGCGTAGATGGATACAAGATATTTGATGGCCGCACAAGTGGAACATCTTTAGCAGTGCCAGGCAGTGGCCCTATTAGAGGGGTATGGGAGTACGGCGGCGCAGTATACGCCTTCCGAGATAACACTGGCGGTTCAGCAGGAGTGATGCACAAATCAACTTCAAGTGGTTGGGTTGTTGTTTCGACACCAACACTAGCGGCTGGGGGGCATTACGAGTTTGTAAACCACAACTTTGGAGGCCACTCTAGCACTCTAAATATGTACGGGTGCAATGGTGTAAATAAAGCGTTTCAGTTTAACGGCACAACACTAACATTACTAACTACTGGGATGACGACTGATACTCCGTCTCATATCAATGTGCATAAGAACCATTTGTTCTTGTCTTTTTCTGGCGGCTCAGTACAGCATAGCGGTACAGGAGATCCAACCAGTTGGACTCTAAATACTGGCGCTGGAGAGATTGGTATTGGTTCTGAAGTAACAGGGTTAAACAGTATGCAAGGTAACTCCTTGGCTATTACTGGCGTTAGCCAAGTCTCAGTTCTATACGGCACTGCTGCTGCAAACTGGGATTTGAAATCGTATTCACCTGCCATTGGAGCAGTAAGCTATACACACGCTCAGATGGACTCAGACCTTTACTATTTCAATGGTGATGATCTAAGTAGTCTTACAGCGACACAAGCCTTTGGCGACTTTGAATCTGCAAGTATTTCATCTTTCGTTAAACCTTTTTTAGATGCTCGTAAAAATAGCACTGTTGGCGCAACTGTTAACCGTGACAAGAATCAATACCGTCTTTTCTTTAACGACAAGACTGTACTGGTAGGAACAATTGTAAACCGACAGCTTGTGGGTTTTAGCACTTGGTTGTTAGAACACATACCAAGCTTTGTTACAGAAAACTACATGGGATGCACCGATGGCAGCGTAATGCTCATGGATAGCGGAACGTCGTTTAATGGCACAGCTATTCAGTCATTTTTGCGTCTTCCATTTACAAATTTAAATAGTCCACACAAGAAAAAACGTTACCGAAAAGCAACACTAGAGCTAGCAGCAGGTAGCCAAGCAACATTAAATTATCTGGCAGACTACGATTATGGAACAGGCGGTTCATCCGTAAGTTCATCAACCACAGTTTATGGAGGTGGTAGTTTCTGGGACGTTGGATCGTGGGATAACTTTGTTTGGTCTAGCGCCGTAGTGGCTTCAGCAGAAGCTTACTTAAATGGCAGTGGAAGGAACATCAGTTTATTGATCGTTCACACAAGCGCTACTGATCCCTCTTTTACATTGCAGGGCGTACAACTGAATTACTCTTTACGAGGCTTAAATAGATGAGTGCCACTTTTACTAAACCTTCAGACCTTATATCGGGAACTACTGCCCGTGCAGAAGATATTAACAATCGTATTGACGCCACTGAAACTGGATTTGATAACGTTGAAGTTATTACTAACCGGACAATTAAACTTCCTGTAGGAACTTCTGGCGATCAACTAATTTCTGAATCCGCATCAAACCGCGCACTGAAAGAGATTGGATTCGATGCCAACGGCGCTTTGACGCTAATCAATTCTGCGTTCCAGTATAAAGGAAACTGGGCCACATCAACCGCGTACATTAAAAATGACGTAGTACGAGACAGTGGAACTAAAAATCTATATGCGGTTCTATCGGATCATACTTCGGGTACTTTATCTTCAGACATTTCTAGCTCTAAACTATCACTGGCAATTAATGTTGCAGATGTAGAAACAGCAAAGACTGCATCAGAAACAGCCAGAGATCTAGCCCAAGACTGGGCCGAGAAAACAGACGGAGTAGTTACCGGAAGTAGTTATTCAGCAAAGCACTGGGCAACCACTGGTACGGTTGCAACAGTTAGCGCAGCGATAGCTAACGTAAACCTTACGGCTGGATCAATCGCTAACGTAAATACTACTGCTGGCAGCATTTCTAATGTAAACACTGCGGCTGGCAGCATTTCTAATGTAAACACTGTCGCTGGATCAATCGCTAACGTAAATACTGTCGCTGGCATTAATACTCAAATAGGATTGCTGGGTACATCTGACGCTGTTGCCGACATGAACACATTGGGAACGGCTGACGTTGTAGCTGATATGAACACATTGGGTACGGCTGATGTTGTAGCTGATATGAACACATTAGGTACGGCTGACGTTGTATCTGATATGAACACCTTGGCTACGTCAGGCATTGTATCCAACATGAATACTCTTGCTAGCATATCGTCTGACATTGCTACTGCCGCTGGAATATCAGCAAACATTACTGCGGTTGCAGGAAAACAAGCCCAGATAACCTTACTTGGTACGTCTGACGCTATCGCCGATATGAATACGCTTGGAACAGCAGATGTTGTAGCTGACATGAATACGCTTGGAACATCAGATGTTGTAGCTGACATGAATGTATTAGCTACCGCAGACGTTGTGTCTGATATGAACACACTGGGTACATCAGCCATTGTGTCTGATATGGATACCCTTGCTGATATAGCCTCTAACATTACAACCGTTGCAGGTATTTCATCTGCTGTAACTACCGCAGCTAATAATACAGCCGCTATCCAGGCTGCACCAACCCACGCATCAACCGCATCCACTCAAGCTGGCATTGCAACCACCAAAGCACAAGAAGCAGCAGCATCTGCCTCCAGTGCTTCTGGCGCAGTCAATACAGCGATAAACAATCTAACCACAGTATACGATCCCATTGGTGCTTCCGTAGCAATGGCAATAGCTCTAGGAGGCTAACCAATGGCTAACACATTTAAGAATGCTGGTGTTGCAATCGGCACATCACGCACAACACTGTACACCGCTCCAGCGAGCACACAGTCAGTCATCCATGCGCTCTACATCTCCAACATTGACGGAGTAAATGATGCAGATGTCACAGTGGAAGTCACAGTAGACGGAGGCACAACCTATCGTCACATCTGCAAAACAGTTCCCGTACCAGCAGACGCAACTCTTCTCATGGACAAGCCGATCAACCTAGAAGCTGGAGACATCTTAGGACTTACAGCATCCGTAGCTGGAGACTTAGAAGTGTTCGCCAGCATACTAGAGATTGCATAAGGAGATACGAATGCCCTACATCGGTAACGTCAACGCATTTGAATCCGTAGGTACAAGTGAACTAAAAGATGGTTCAGTTACAGCAGCAAAGATTAACTCTGCCGTAGCTCTTGGAGGCCCGTCACTTGGCACTGCAAGT
>JGI20154J14316_10001076_pt1 | contig 24524 bp, 19 predicted proteins | sample COG_04_FD_14316 | JGI IMG/M metagenome (IMG submission 14316)
ATAATGTTAGCAACCGGAGTAATATTGGTAATTCTATCTCCAGTTTTAAATAAGGCAATGAAAGGTATTCATTAGAATTATTTTTTCTACTAAAAATTCAAAAGCGAGTCTCATGTACTCGCTTTTTTTAATTAGAAAAAAAGCCATTATCTTTGGTCTTTATGAGAATTAAAAATCTATTCCCTGTAATTATTTTATCAATATTAAGTATTGGCCTCTTTGCTCAAGAGCAACCAGTTTCAATTAGCAATAATGCTATTACTTGGATGAGTTGGGATGAAATGGTAAAAGCACAAGAAACCGAAAGAAAAAAGGTTTTTTTAGATGTATATACAGATTGGTGTGGATGGTGTAAAAAAATGGACGCTTCTACTTTTTTAGATCCTAATATTGCTGCAGTTATGAATTCAGGATTTTACGCGGTAAAGCTAGATGCAGAAATGAAAGAAACACTAGAATTTAATGGCTACACTTTTACAAATCCAAACCCCGGTTCTAAAAGAAGCACTCACCAATTTGCAGTTTCTTTGTTAGATGGCCAATTGAGTTATCCTTCTTTTGTTATTTTAGACGAGAATTTTACCCGTCAACATATTATTAAAGGTTTCCAGCAAGTTGAACCACTATTAGGAACTCTTTTATTTTTTAAAACAAANGAATTCGTNAGGTACAACCAATATTTAGAAAAACAAGAACAAATTAGAAAAGCTCAACAAGAAGCAGCAGCTGCATTTCAAAACAATTAANCCNTTTGCATGAAAACAGCAATTACTTTTTTAGNAATNATTATTTCGTTTGGGCTTAATGCTCAAAAAGTAAACTGGATGAGTTGGGATGAAGCAGTGGAAGCCAACAAGCAAAATCCAAAACTAATTTTTGTTGATGTTTACACTGATTGGTGCGGGTGGTGTAAAAAAATGGATGCTTCTACATTTGGAAACCCAGTTATCGCCAAATACATGAGCGAAAATTATTATGCTGTAAAGTTCAACGCTGAGGGAAAAGACACTATAAATTTTGCTGGAAATACTTTTGTAAATCAAAACCCTGATGCTTCAAGAAGTACACATCAGTTTGCTCGTGCATTATTAGATAACCAAATGGGGTATCCAAAATTTGTAGTTTTCAATAACAAAATAGAAAGAATGTCTATTATTCCTGGTTATCATACAGCAAAAGACTTTGAACCCATGCTTAAGTTTTTTGGAGAGCAAAAAAACTTTGAAACAAGCTTTGATGAATTCAAAGCCAATTTTAAAGGGGAAGTTAATTAGGTAAGTCTTTCCAACCTTTTATTTGAATCTTAACTGTATCCTCTATTCCGATCTCTAAAAATCGATTTTCAATATCATTTCATAATTGGTCTGTTTCTAAACTTTTCCCAGCTTCCTAAGGTAATTTTAAACTCAAGACTTTCGTTTGGTTTTTTTGATGAAAAAACATTTCGCAATTCATCTTTCTTTTTTTGATATAGGACGCCAAATTACCAAGCAAAATGAGGCTTAAACCTACAAAAATGGTGAACTGTAAAATGAGTTATGTGAAACGTAAAAAAAGATTGGTGAAAGTTTTAAATAAAAAAAGGAGACTCGTTAGAATCTCCTTTTTAAGGGTGGATGATCGGGTTCGAACCGACGACCCTCGGTACCACAAACCGATGCTCTAACCAGCTGAGCTACAACCACCATAATTTGGGACGACAAAAGTAATAATTTCCTATTGATTAAAAACAAATTTTTACTGCATTTTCATTAATACCTTTGTCAAATGGCAAAAACAGAAAATATTAAGATTTCGGGAATGACTTGCGCTAATTGCTCTCTTAGCGTATCGAATGCCATAAAAAAACAAGGCGGAGCAAATATATCTGTTGATTTTATTAGTGGAGAAGCCAATTTTGAGCATAATGAAAGTAATCCAATCAACTTTATTAAAGCCATTGAGAACACTGGGTATAAAGTTCTAGAATCTTCAAGTGAAGAAACAATAGGCGAACAAAGTAATCATTACACCAAAAGTTTGATTATNTCGACATTAGCTAGTATTCCATTGTTGCTTGCCATGTTTTTTCCTTATAATGGATATTTCCAACTTATTCTTTGTTTGGTAGTAGTTATTTTGGCAACCAAACATTTTGGCAAAACAGGTTTGGGCTCCATTAAAAATGGAGTTGCCAACATGGATGTTATGGTGCTTTTAGGCTGTTACTCTGCCTTTTTTCTGTCATTATACCACTTAATTATTGGCAACCCTAGTTTGTACTTCGAAACGGGTGCTGTAATTGTAACCTTGGTTCTATTTGGAAAATATGTAGAAAAAAACTCATTGGCAAAAACCCAAGATGCCATCAAGGCATTTTCAAAACTATTGCCCCAAAAGGCATTTAAAATCAAAAATTTAAATGAAAAAGAAGGAACTAATATCGATGTAAAAGATATAAAGCCTGGTGATTTTTTATGGGTGAAAGATGGTGAAAAAATTCCCGCTGATGGTGCCATTATTGAGGGAGAAGGGTTGCTTGATGAAGCCTTACTTACCGGTGAAAATGAAACAATACTTAAAGGAAAAGGACAGAAAGTAATTACAGGCTCTATCAATACAGAAGGCAATTTTGTTATGGTTGCTAATAAAGTTGGAGTGAATACCTACTTGTCTTCAATAATCGAGTTGGCTAAAAAAGCCCGCACTCAAAAACCAGAAATCCAATTAATGGCCGATAAAATATCAGCCATATTTGTACCAATTGTAGTTGTGATTTCAGTAATTACATTGGTTGTTTGGCATTTTATGGGGGCCCCTTTCGAAGTTGCAGCTATTAATGCTATTTCTGTTTTGGTAATTTCTTGTCCATGCGCTATGGGTCTAGCAACACCCACTGCAATTGCTGTAGCTTTGGGACTAGGAGCAAAAAGCGGAATCTTTTTTAAAAGCAGTAAAGGTTTAGAGGCTCTTCATAAAGCAAAATATTTTCTTTTTGATAAAACAGGCACAATTACCCAAACTGAGTTAACCGTTGAAAACCTTATTACCTATCGTAATGAAAATGAACAAGAAATTATTAATGTAATTTACGGTTTAGAGCAATCTTCTTTGCACCCAATAGCAAAAGCTTTATTAAGTCATTATAAAAGCTCAAAAAAATTAAAACCTTTTATAAATACCAAAGAAATAAAAGGATTTGGTGTGGTTGGGGATGATTTAGAAGGCAATCATTATAAGATAGGAAATTTACAAACCGAATTTAACGGCATTGCAGTAGAAAAAAATAATGTAATTATTGGGGAAATTATTATGAGTTCGATGATAAGAAATAATGCTAAAAAGGTTATTTCAAGTTTAGAATTTCAAAATATTGAAACCGTATTAATTAGTGGAGACAATATTGAAAACAGCCAAAAGGTTGCTGATGAAGTAGGAATAAAAAAGGTATTTGCCTCGCAAAAACCTGAAGAAAAAATTAAGTTGGTTGATGAATACAACCAAAAGGGATTGACCATTTTTATTGGAGATGGAATTAACGATGGACCTGCATTAACCAAGGCTAGTTTAGGTATTTCGCTTGCAAAAGCAACTGATGTAGCAATCAATTCTGCTGATATTATAATTGAAGAGAAACAATTATTTACGAACCTTGACAAAGCCTTAAAATTATCTTCAAATAGTTTTTCTATCATAAAACAAAATTTGTTTTGGGCGTTTTTTTATAATGCTATGGCAATACCTTTGGCAGCTTTAGGTTATTTAAACCCTATGATAGCAGCGGGTGCTATGAGTTTATCAAGTTTATTTGTGATTACCAACTCGTTAAGGTTACGGAAAAGCATAAAATGAAAAAGCTAAATATTCTTTTTTTAAGCAGTTGGTATCCCAATAAAAAATCTCCAACACTTGGCAATTTTGTGCAAAGGCATGCAAAAGCAGTTGCCACTCAGCATAATGTTTTTGTTCTTTTTGCTACATCACTTCCAGATTTAAAGAAACCATTTTCAATTGAAAAAAACCAAGAAGGAAACCTTACTGAGGTTATTGTTTATTACAAAAATCCTTTAACCAAAATTGAAAAATTACTTTTTGTTTATAAGGCTTTGCAATTGGGCTTTAATGAGATAAGCAAAACTTGTAAATTAGATTTGGTTCATCTAAATGTGATAAGGCCTTTGGGCTTTTTTGCTCTATATTTAAAATGGTTTTACAAGTTAAAATATATTATAACTGAACATTGGACTGGCTTTTTACCTGAAAATAATTACTTTGAAACCTTGAGCTTATTTGAGAGAAAATTAATTCAAATAACAGGGAAAAAGGCGGAAAAAATTTGTCCTGTTTCTGATAATTTAGGACAAAACATGGGTTTAAAAGGTTTAGCAAATTATTACATCTCAATACCCAATGTGGTTGATTTTGAAATCTTTCATCCCCAAGAAAAAATAGGAAATTACTTTTTACATGTTTCGCATTTGAAACAAAATCACAAAAATATTTTTGGAACATTAGAGGCTTTTGAAAAGTTTACCCGAGATAGAAAGGACGTGGAATTAAAAATAGTTGGGGATGAAGAAACTCAGCATGTAGTAGAAAAAATAAAAAGTTTGGGAATTGAAACGAAAGTTGAAATTTTAGGAGCCCAACAATCTGAAGATATTGCTAAATTAATGCAAGGTTGTTTGGCATTTATTCTTTTTTCAAATTACGAAAACCTGCCTTGTGTTTTAGAAGAAGCCCAAGCTTGTGGTTCACGAATTATCTCTACAAATGTTGGTGGTATTGAAGAGCATTTTAAACACGATGAAGAAAATGTGTTTTTACTAAAACCAAATGAGGTTGATAAATTGGCTGAAGGATTAGAAATTTTCTATCAGAAACTTTACAGTTTTGAAAACAAGAAATTAAGAAGCGAAATGGCTAGACAGAAATTTTCGGTAGAAGCGATTGCTTCCCAATACAATTTAATTTACCAAACAGTAGTTTAAAGGCATGTTTAAAAACATTTTAACCACCTTTTCTTCTAAGTTTTTAATTGCCATTATGAATTTTGTTTTGGTAATCGTTACTTCAAAATACATGGGGGCCGAAATAAGAGGTGAGATTAGTTTGGTTGTTTTGGCAATTGCAATAATTACCATGTTAAGTGAAGTAATTGGTGGACCTGCCTTAATCTATTTAATTCCTAAAACCAACACAAAGCCATTGCTACTTCCCTCCTATTTATGGGGAATTGCTTCTGCTTTTATCATCAGCTTTGTTTTTAACCAGTTCAACCTAATTCCTGAAGGATATGGAATCCACATTTTGTTTTTAGGTTTATTGGCTATTGTAAAAGTTTCGAATAATATTTTACTCTTTGGCAAAAAGAAAATACTGCCTTTTAATATTATTCACCTTTCCTACTTTGTGGTTTTATTTTCAGTCGTGCTTTGGTATATTTTTCAAACCAACGAAAGAACTTTGATGATATACATCAAAGGACTTTATGCTGCTTCTATCATTGCTTTTCTGTTAAGCTCAATTTTCACTTTTATTTACATTGAAGGAAATGGAATTTTTCCTAGTAAAAATCATTTTAAAATATTAATAAAAAATGGTCTTCAGAACCAGTTAGCCAATATGTTTCATATTTTAACCAATAGAATAAACTTTTACATAATAGGCGTTACGGCGCTTATTGGAGTATATTCTACAGCCATTTCTTTTACAGAGGCATTATTACTTTTTAGCGGAAGTTCTGCAGGAATTTTAATGGCTGAAGTTGCCCACGAAAAAAACAAAAAAAGAAGTCAAAGGCTAACACTTGGTTTAGCAAAAATGAATTTTTTAATTACCTTCTTAGGATGGATTTTTTTGGTAATTCTTCCAAACGAATTATTTACTTACCTACTAGGAAAAGATTTTGAATCGGTAAAAAGTGTGATTTTATTATTAGGACCCGGAATTTGCTTTATTGCTTACAAAGCCCAAATGAGTCACTATTTTTCGGGACTTGGCAAAATATACATAAATGCAACCGCGTCCTTTTGTAGCTTGGTTATTAACCTTGTTTTTGCCATATTCCTAATTCCAAGGTTTGGTATTGAAGGTGCTGCGATTTCTGCTAGTATCAGCTATTTTGGAGCTTTAACTGTTTTAGGTTTCTACTTTAAAAAAGAAAGGCAGATTCCTACATCTTTTTTTATTCCACAACAAGATGAAATAAACTTAGTAAAGGAAAAAATATCGCAAATGTTTGGAAAAAAATTAGCCTAAGAGGGTTAAATCTTCAATTTGCAAAGGCCTTTCACAAACAAAACCTTCACCATATTTAGCACCAACAGGTCTGCCCATTTCTTTTGCCCTGCCTTCTAAAAACTCAAAAAAATCTTCGCCAGAAATAGGTGTTACAGGCTCTTTTGAATCTGCAGAGTAAAACTGAGATGAAAATGCATTTATAGATTCTATTTTTTGTGACCAAACCTCTGTTACATCAACCACAATATTCGGTTTCATGTAATAATCTTGAATGTAATGTAAAACCAAATTAGGCCTCCATGCTTCTTGAGGAACCCCGTCTGTTTTAGTTTCAATTTTTCGTAAACCAGATAAAAAACAAGCGTCAGCAACTAATCTTGCTCCTCGGCCATGGTCAATATGCCTATCAGTTAACGCATTTGCTAAAACCATAGTCGGTTTATATTTTCTTAAGGCTTCAATTATTTTAATTTTATTTTCTTGGTTATTTTCAAAAAAACCATCTCCAAGGTTTAGGTTTTCTCTTACTGAAATACCTAAAATTTTTGAAGAATTTTGGGCTTCAATTAACCTAAGAGAAGCGCTTCCTCTTGTTCCAAGTTCACCTCGCGTTAAATCAACAATACCAACTTTTTTTCCTTGCTTGGTTAACTTTAATAATGTACCCGAACAACTTAACTCTACATCATCTGGGTGAGCGGCAAAAGCCAAAACATCTAATTTTATTTCCATTTAGGTTAGGTAAAATTTTAAACAATATTAATAAAGCCAATTAACATGGATGCATAATAATTGTTTATACAACTATTGTATCGGTTAGGATAGTTTTGCCTTTTTGGGTTTGTAGAAATTAACAAGCAAAACAGGTAATAATAATAAGTCTGCCAATACTGCAAATAGCAATGTCATGCTTACCAAAACCCCTACGTAAAAGGTACTTGCAAAGGTTGAAAACACCAAGCTAATAAAGCCTGAACACAAAATAATACTTGTAACAACAATTGCTTTTCCTGTAGAAATATAGGTTCGTTTAAGGGCATATAAAAGGCTTTTGCCTTTGTTTAACTCAAGTTTTAGCTTGCTCATAAAATGTATGGTATCATCTACAGCAATACCAAAAGCTATTGTAAAAATTATTGAGGTAGAAACCTTTAAATCAATTCCAGAGAATCCCATTACTCCCCCAATTAACAGTAGTGGTAAAATATTTGGGATCAAAGCAATAATCACAATGTCAGGGCTTTTGTACAAAAAACCCATAATAAACCCAATTACTAAAAATGCTATCACCAAACCCATCATCATATCTCCTGCAAGGGTTTCGTTGTTTTTATCAATTAGCAATGCTGTACCAGTTAATTTGAATTCATACTTATTATTTAGACCTTCCTTTTCTAAAAACTGATAAAATTTCTGGTTGTATTGCTTAATAGTTTTTCCTCCTAAATCTTCCATTTTACCGGTAAATCTCATTTCAGTAGCATTATTTGCGATGAAGGATTCAAGCTGCTTACTTTTTTCCATTCTTGAAATAATTGGCATCAACTTTTGATATTCCATTTCTGTTTCAGGTACAGAATAAAACTGAGGTTTACCGCCATGCATAGCTTGGTTGGCAGTTTTTACAAAATTCACAATTGAAACTAAAAATCCAGCTTTATACTCATCTTTTAAATATTGATTTACCTTATTAAGTTGAACAACATTATCGTAATTGAAAATATTATTGGTTGAGTCTTTTGTTTTCACAAATAATTCAAATGGCCTAACACCTGCAAATTTCTTTTCAAAAAAAACAAAGTCTTTTTTGTGAGGATCACCATCTGATAAGTCTTCAAGTAAAAAATTATCAACTTCTATTCTGCTTATCCCGACAAGGGAAACCACAAAAACTAGCAAAGACCCTATTAAAATTGATTTTCTATTTGATAATGTAAATCTTAAGGCCCAATGCATTTTGGGATACCAAAAAAGTTTATTGTTTTGATTGCTAGCTATGTCTGGTTTCTTGTTAAGCATTAAAATGGCAGGTAGTAAAGTAAATGCCAAGAAAAAAGCTAAAAAAACACCAATAGAGGTATATATTCCAAACTCTTGAATAGGGCCAATACTTACAGTAAGCAGGGTTAAAAAACCTACTGCTGTTGTAAACGAGGTTAAAAATGTGGCTAACCCAATTTCTTTAAAAGTAATTTTTAGCGCTTGGGTTTTGGAAAGCCCATTACGCAACTCCTCTAAGTACCTAGAAATTATATGAACTATATCTGAAATTCCTACAACAAAAAGAATGGTTGGCAAAATTGCTGTTAAAACGTCAATTGGTTTGCCAGTTAAACTCATAGCAGCCAATAGTAACAATCCTGTTAACAATACAACTGCAATAGGAACCCAAACACCCCAAAAGCTTCTAAACGAAATCCACAGAAACACAATTAAAATTATAAGCGACAATGAAATAAACAATGATAGCTCTGTTTGCATTTTAGTAATGTAATAAAGCTGCCCAGTCATTCTACCAGCTGTTCTGATGTTATAAAACTCAAAATTTTTGAGTTTTTTGAGTAATGCTCGAGCCAATACATCGCTATCGTCTTTGGTCATTCGGGGAGCTGTATTAATCAACAAAGAAACCGCTCTAGCATCGGTAGAAAAAAAGCTTCCAATTAAATCAGGACTTTGATAAATTCTAGCTGAGTCTGTACCATATAACTCTGGTTTGCTAACATGAATATAAGGAACCTCAATTGGCCCAAAAGGCCCTACAATTAAACTTTTTAAGCGAGTTGGGGAGCTTACACTATTGGTAAAAGGAAGCGTTTCTAAAGTATCTGTTAACCTTTCAACTTCTTGTAAAAATTCTTGGTTAAAAACAGAAGTTTCATTTTCTAGACCAACTAAAATAAAATCAGTGTCTGGAGTAAATTTTTGACGATAATCTAAAAAGAATTTTAAGTCTTCATCTCCTTGAGGGAAGAACTTTTCGAAATCGTAATTAAACTGAAGCTTTGGAATTTGAAAAGCCGCAAAAACAGTAATTATACCCAATAGAAGCAAGGTTCTTTTGGCTAGTTTTTTTTCTTTCATTCTTAGGCTAACAATTTTATGAGGCTGGTGTTTTAAGATTACAAAAAAAAGTTTTTTTTAGGGGCAAATTAAAAAACAAGAAATAAAAAACCCCGCAATACAAAAAGTATTGCGGGGTTAAAAAAAATAACCTGTTATATTACTTAGCTTTCTCTTCAGAAACTTCTTCAAAGTCTACATCGGTAACTTCGTCAGCAGCATTTCCATCAGGGTTTGCTTGTTGAGCATTACCTTCTGGGCTTCCGCCTTGAGCACCTGCAGCTTGCTGAGCAGCATACATTTCTTGAGATGCAGCTTGAAAAACGGTATTAAGTTTTTCCATTGCACCATCAATTGCCGCAACATCTTGACTTTGGTGAGCTGTTTTTAATTCAGCCAATGCATCTTCAATTGGTTTTTTCTTGTCTTCAGGAATTTTATCCCCAAATTCTTTCAATTGTTTTTCTGTTTGGAAAATTAAATTATCAGCATTGTTAAGTTTTTCAACTTTTTCTTTTGCTTTATTATCGGCATCAGCATTAGCCTCCGCTTCTCTTTTCATTTTATCAATCTCTTCAGGAGAAAGTCCTGTAGAAGCTTCAATTCTGATACTTTGCTCTTTGTTGGTAGCTTTATCTTTTGCTGAAACATTTAAAATACCGTTTGCATCAATATCAAAAGTTACTTCAATTTGAGGAACTCCTCTTGGTGAAGGTGGAATACCATCTAAATGGAATCTACCAATAGTTCTGTTATCTTTTGCCATTGGTCTCTCACCTTGAAGTACGTGAATTTCAACAGAAGGTTGATTGTCTGAAGCTGTAGAGAAAGTTTCAGATTTTCTAGTTGGAATTGTAGTGTTAGACTCAATTAATCTAGTTGAAACACCACCCATTGTTTCAATTCCTAATGAAAGTGGAGTAACATCTAATAACAATACATCTTTCACTTCACCTGTTAAAACACCACCTTGAATAGCAGCACCAATTGCAACAACCTCATCTGGATTAACACCTTTTGAAGGCTCTTTGCCAAAGAATTTTTTTACGGCTTCTTGTATAGCAGGTATTCTTGTAGAACCTCCAACTAAAATAACCTCATCAATATCGCTTGGTTTTAAACCTGCATTTTCTAATGCTTTTTTGGCAGGAGCAATAGTTCTTTGGATTAAACTATCGGCTAATTGCTCAAATTTTGCTTTGCTTAAAGTTCTAACTAAGTGTTTTGGAACTCCATCAACAGGCATAATGTATGGCAAGTTAATTTCTGTTGATGAAGAACTTGACAATTCAATTTTAGCCTTTTCAGCACCTTCTTTAAGTCTTTGAAGTGCCATTGGGTCTTTTCTTAAATCAATATTTTCATCAGCAATAAACTCTTCTGCCAACCAATCGATAATTACGTTGTCAAAATCGTCTCCACCAAGGTGAGTATCACCATCTGTAGATTTTACTTCAAATACGCCATCTCCTAATTCAAGTACAGAAACATCATGCGTTCCTCCACCACAATCGAAAACAGCAATTTTAATGTCTTGACCTTTTTTATCTAAACCATATGCTAAAGATGCAGCGGTAGGTTCGTTAATAATTCTTCTAACTTTTAAACCTGCAATTTCACCAGCTTCTTTGGTTGCTTGTCTTTGAGAATCGTTAAAGTAAGCTGGTACTGTAATTACAGCTTCTGTAACTTCATGTCCAAGATAATCTTCAGCAGTTTTCTTCATTTTTTGAAGAATCATGGCAGAAATTTCTTGAGGGGTATAGTTTCTATCGTCAATTTTTACTTTAGGTAAATTTTTGTCTTGAACTATTTTATAGGAAACTCTTCTATCCTCACCATTAATTTCAGCGAAAGACAAACCCATAAATCTCTTGATGGAGTTTATAGTTTTTTCAGGATTTGTAATTGCTTGACGTTTTGCAGGATCTCCTACTTTTCTTTCGCCATCTTTCACAAAACCTACAATAGAAGGTGTTGTTCTTTTTCCTTCGCTATTAGTAATTACCACTGGTTCGTTACCTTCCATAACTGCAACACAAGAATTGGTAGTACCTAAGTCGATTCCAATAATTTTACTCATATCTTTTTATTATTATTTGCTATTAAAATTCAAGTTGGCACTTTTCAACATTTATGCCATGCCAAAATCAGCCAATTATTTGTGAAACATTGGCACACTTAAAAAAAAATAAGGAGATTATTTGAGGTTTTGTGACAAAAAGACAGCAATTAGTTACAAACTACGCCTTCAATAAATCCTTTATTTACAATGCCCTCAACTTGCTTTTGTTCGTCTTCGTTTTTAAGAGCAAACTCACCTTCTAAAAGAATTTTTAACGATTCCTTATTCAAGTCAAATCCTAGCTCACCGCCCGGAAAATCTTCGATAGTGTTAAATGTTGTTCGAGCGGAGAATATTCCCAATCCATTTTCAATGTTTGTAAAAGGAGGTCGCGCTTGAAAAACCGCTGCCTCAGGCGAGTTTACTTCCATGTAATAATATAAGTCTTCCCCTGCATTAACAACATCAAAAAACACTACACCTGCAACTCTATTTAAAAAGTTGGGGGTTTCATCTGCATCAGGAATATCTTCTAAAATTTTTTGGTAAAATACTGCTTGATCTAAGGTAAATTTTAACTCGGCAGGAGAAGCTGGGTTCACTACAGTTTTTGAACCAATTTGATATTTGATGGTATCTAAATCAGTTGTTCCATCTGTAAAATTTGTGCAATAAGTAAAATACATATTTACCTCGGTTTGCTTAGCTAAAGTTGGTGGAACAACATTTAATTGTAACTCAGTTAAATCTGCATTAGCAGCAAAGCTAATTTGTTGAGTAGTTCTAAATCTTTGCCAAGATACATCTTGAAAAACACTTGTATTTTTTATTAATGAAGTTGTTGCTGTAGCAATCTCTTCGGCTCCTATATCTACAACCAATTTAAAGGTGCTTTCAGAATTTAGATTGGCATCTTTAAAATAATAAATAGTTTGATTGGGAGAAGCAAAAATACCAGACTCTTTATTGGTTATTAAAGTATCTTTTAAGCTATATGTTTTAACGTAGTTATCATTTAAATACTCTTCTATATAAATTTCTTTGATGTCAACTTTTGATGAATCTGCAACAGCAGCCATTTCGTAAGCATCTAAATCACCATTAAATAATTTTGAAATTTTTACAAAATGATATTCGTCGTTTTGATCGAGTAAGCTATAAATTACTGGGATTCTTTTGTAAGGTGCTTTAACATTTAAGTCGGTTTCGCAGCCGATTAAAGTAAAAACAAAAAAGCTAATTATTAGAAATTTTAAAGATTTCATATTTTTTTATAAGGATGGCAAATTTACCATTATGATTCTATAGTCAGAAAAAAAATGTAGATTAGATTTTGAGTACAATTTTACCAATTCTAAACTTTAATTGGTTAAAATTATTATTGTTGTTTTTAATTGGTATTAATCTTATTTAAATGGATGATAAATTTAGCCCCGTTGGCAGTCAAGTAAAAAAAATAACTACTCATGTTTTAAAGGCAATGAAGCAAGCCGGTGAAAAAATTAGCATGTTAACAGCATACGATTTTTCGATGGCTCAAATTATTGACCAAGCAGGTATTGATATTATTTTAGTTGGAGATTCTGCTTCTAATGTAATGGCAGGTCATGAAACTACACTTCCAATTACGTTAGACCAAATGATTTACCACGCTAGTTCTGTAATTAGAGGTGTAAAAAATTCATTGGTTGTGGTTGATTTGCCTTTTGGCAGTTACCAAGGAAATTCTAAAGAAGCTCTTACATCTGCAATTAGAATAATGAAAGAATCTGGCGCTCATTCAGTAAAACTTGAGGGTGGCAGAGAGATTAAAGAATCGGTTGAGAGAATAATTTCTGCAGGAATTCCAGTTATGGGTCATTTAGGACTTACTCCACAATCTATCTACAAGTTTGGTACCTACGCAGTTAGGGCCAAAGAAGAAGAAGAAAGAGAGAAGTTAAAAGAAGATGCCAAATTGTTGGAAGAAGCTGGTTGCTTTGCCATAGTTCTTGAAAAAATACCTGCACATTTAGCCAAAGAAGTTTCAGAATCTGTTGAAATACCTGTAATTGGAATTGGCGCCGGGGGCGGTGTTGATGGACAGGTATTGGTTTTACACGATATGCTTGGTATAACACAAGAGTTTTCTCCCCGTTTTTTAAGACGCTACAATAATTTACACGAACAAATTACTATGAGCGTTCAAGCTTATATTAATGATGTAAAAACACAAGATTTCCCTAACTCGAAAGAACAGTATTAATTCATGCTTCATTTAGAAGATAGGATTGTTTTTGAAGACAATCACTTGTTGATTTTCAATAAAATACCTGGTGAAATTGTGCAAGGTGATAAAACAGGTGACATTCCTTTGGTTGATTTACTGAAAGAGTACTTGAAAAAAAAATATGAAAAACCTGGAAACGTTTTTTTGGGATTAGCCCATAGGCTTGATAGACCTACCAGTGGATTGCTGATTTTTTGCAAAACTAGCAAAGCCTTAACCCGAATAAATTTAATGCTTCAAAAGCATGAAATAAAAAAAACATATTGGGCGGTTACAGAGAACGAATTAAATAGTAAGTCAGGTAAGTTTGTAGATTACTTAAAAAAGAACGAAAAGCAAAACAAATCATACGCTGTAAAACAGAGTGAAAAAGATGCCAAAAAGGCGGTTCTAAATTTTGAATTCAAGGCAAACTCAACTAATTTCTTTTTGTATGAAATAAACCTAGAAACAGGAAGACATCACCAAATAAGAGCCCAACTAAGCACACATGGCGCATGTATTAAAGGCGATTTAAAGTATGGTGCAAATAGATCTAATAAAGACGGTTCTATTCACCTTCATGCCTATAAACTAGATTTTGAACATCCCATTAAAAAGGAACCAGTTAGCATAAAATCAAAACCTCCGGTTGACCCTGTTTGGGATTTCTTTAGTAATTTACTTTCTTAAAAAAGGATGTTTTTCGGGTCTTTGCGGGCCTGCCTTTTTGTTGGTAAAAGTGTAAGTTAAACTAAAGATTAAAGCCAAATATCCATCTGAATTTTTTGGATTTCCTCTAATTGCCCCTGAAGTTGTCCAACCAGCAGGACCTCCCNTAGATCTATCTGCCATAGCTGCAGCTATTTCTCCATTATATTCTCTTATCAAATCGTTTTCGAAATAATAACCAGAAACATCATCTAAATAATCTGTAAATGTAAAATAGTATGTAAATTCTGATCCAAGTTTTAGGTTGTATGGCAACCTTAAAGAAGCCCCAACCCCAATGGGAACACAAACCGAAAACAAGCTGTATTTTGAAGGATTACCCGGTATTCCTTACCCCTCTGTGCCTAATGGTTGCAATGCTACTAGTTGGCCATTATAATCTGCTTTAGGATTAAAATAAAAACCCCCTACACCTGCAAAAACATATAATCCCAATGGATTGCTTGCTGTTCCTTTTGCTCCCTTCAAGTTGTAAATGTGACCAGGTCTAGATCTTAAAATGTGGTATTCGTAACTCAAAGAATAAGAAATAACTCGGGATTCAAAACTTAGGTTTCTGTTATTTCTCTGAGGCTGACCTGTTAAGGCATCAGACCCAGAAATTTTACCATAAAGCAATTTTTGATTTATAGCTCCGCGATAAGAAATATTATACCTATGACTTCCTTGAAAAGAGTTTTTAAATTGAGAAAACTCCAAATCAATTAGAATAAACTTTACTCCTTTTCTATCAATACCTCCTAAATCTCCCATGTAATTTGAAACTCCAGCACCAATATAAACTTCATGTCGGTATTTTCTCCAATTTCTTGATGCATCAAAAAATTGAGAATATGCGTAAGTGTTAATTAAAACAAGAATAAAAAATGAGAAAATTTTTCTTAACATTACTGAGAATCAACATCAATAAGTACACCGTAAATATTGAATTTGTTTTCAGCAATCAAACGATTTTTTAAATCGATTATTTGATTTTTTACGGATTTTAAATTTCTATCTGGACCAATTTTTAATAAGATATTTTTATTGTATTTGGCTCTAACCCAAGCAATATGGGGATATTCAGGCCCAACCAAATCATCCTTAAAAATGGCTTTTAACCGGTTGGCTAATTTCTCAGCCAAATCATCAACTTTACTTTTTTCTTTATGCTTTACAGTTATCTTTATGGTTCGGTAATAGGGAGGGTAATTAAATCTTTTCCGCTCACGCATCAGCTGCAATGCCAAATCTTCATAGTTGTTTTCAATAACTTTTTGAATTACAAAATGATAAGGATTCATGGTTTGAATAACTACCTTACCCCTTTTGTGGTAGCGTCCTGCCCTACCTGCAACTTGCGTCATCAACTGAAATGCCCTCTCGTGTGCCCTGAAATCGGGAAAAGAAATCATGCTATCAGCATCAAGAATTCCAACCAAAGCAACATTTTTAAAATCTAAGCCTTTTGAAACCATTTGTGTTCCAACCAACACATCTAGTTCGCCTTCATCAAATTCATTAATAATTCTTTCGTAGGCATTTCGCGTTCGGGTTGTTTCCAAATCCATTCGTCCAATTTTTATATTGGGAAAATATATTTGAAGTTCCTCCTCAATTTTTTCAGTTCCGAAGCCAACTGTCTTTATATGAATTGAGTTACACTTTGGGCAATTTGTAGGTAATTGTGTGCTGTATCCGCAATAGTGGCATTTTAGTAAATCGATTTTTTTGTGATACGTTAAAGTAATGTCACATCGAATACATTCTGGCGAGTGTCCACAACTTTGGCATTGCAAGAAGGGTGAATATCCTCTTCTGTTTTTAAATAAAATAACTTGTTGGTTGTTTTTGAAAGCTTTTTCCATTTCTTCAATAAGAAGCTCAGAGAAAATGCCTTTCATTTTTTTCTTTTTCCGATCGTTTTTAAGGTCGGCTACCCAAATTTCTGGCGGAGTAATATTTTTATGTCTTTTATTTAAAGTAACATAACCATATTTATTTGTTTTTGCATTGTAATAGCTTTCTAAAGATGGTGTTGCTGTTCCTAACAGAACTTTGGCATCAAAAATATTTGCCAAAACAATTGCGGTATCTCTTGCATTGTATTTTGGATTTGGCTCAAACTGCTTGTATGTGTTTTCATGCTCCTCATCAACAATTACAAGTCCTAAGTTGGTAAAAGGCATAAATACTGCCGAACGAGCACCAATAACAATTTTAAACCTAGCCTCAGCTTTTAGTAAATCTAACCAAACCTCTACCCTTTGGTTGGTGTTGTATTTTGAATGAAAAACTCCAACTAAATCGCCAAAGGCAACTTTTAAGCGCTGAATTAACTGTGTTGTTAAAGCAATTTCAGGTACCAAAAAAAGAACTTGTTTGCCTTCTTGTAATGTTTTGTTTATTAAATCTATATAAATTTCGGTTTTACCTGATGAAGTTATGCCATGCAGCAAGCATACATTTTGTTTTGTAAAGCTTTCGCTGATACTTTCGAGGGCTAATTTTTGATCAACACTTAACTCATGTTGAAGCAAATGGATATTTGAAGTTTTATCAATTCTAGATTCAGAAAGCTTTTCTTCAATCAATATTTCTTTTTTTATGAGTTGATTAATAACACTAGAAGAAATATCACCTTTCTCTATAACCTTTTGCTTTTTTACCAATTGGTTTCCAACATTGAAAAAATTTGATAATTGAATGTAGGTGGTTAATGCTTTTAATTGTTTTGGAGCTTTTGATAATTCATCGAAAACTACTTTTAATTTATCTTGGTTTTCCAGAAGGCTAGCTAATTTAAGATAAGCAACTTCTTTTGGTTTGTACCTATGTTGAAGCTCTTCATGCAATGTAATAACGCCTTTTTGTTGTAATCCACTTACTATTGGATGAATAGTTTTTTCATCTACAATTGACGCTACTTCACTTAAAGTTAAAGTTCCGCTTGATTGAATCGCTTCAAAAATTAAAAATTCACTATCTAATAAATCCTCTCCTTGTTTTTCATAATCAGGGTCAAAAGCCAATTTTGTTTCAGACGATAAGTTTAAAGCTCCAGGAATAGCAGCCAACATAACTTCTCCTAAACTGCACAAATAATAACCTGATATCCATCGCCAAAGTGTTTCTTGCTGCTTAATTATTATCGGTGTTTCATCAAGAACACTTAAAATGTACTTTGCTTCGTATTTAGTTGGAGCGGTTTGATGGATATTTAAAATTAAACCGCTGTATATTTTTTTTCTTCCGAACTGAACGACAACACGTTTGCCATATTCAATACTTTTTTCGAGGTCTCTTGGAACCCGATAAGTAAAAGTTCCCTCAACGGGCAACGGAAGTAAAATATCTACAAATTGTGTTTGACTCATTAAGTTGGTAAAAGTAACTAGCCTAAAATAAACAAGTTTAAAGGTTGAAAACTTTTATTTTCATAATAATGTAGCCCTTGCTCAAAAACTATTTTTGAACAAACAGAAAATTTATGGAACTCGCTCTGTTAGATTGGGTTATAGTAATCGGCGTTTTAATAGGTTTTTTAATCATTGGATTAAGATATAGAAAAGCTGGCTCAAAAAGTTTAGAGTCTTTTTTTCTTGGCGGCAGAAATCTACCTTGGTACATTGCAGGAACTTCTATGGTGGCAACAACCTTTGCTGCAGATACCCCTTTGGCTGTAACCGAATTGGTTCAAAAAAATGGAATATCAGGAAACTGGCTGTGGTGGTGCTTTTTAACAGGTGGAATTCTTACCACTTTTTTCTTTGCTCCACTTTGGAGAAGAGCAGGAATTTTAACCGAATTAGAACTTATAAGTATTAGGTATAGTGGTAAACCTGCTTTCTGGCTTCGTATAGCTAAATCAATATACATGGGAGTATTTTTAAATGCCATGATTATTGGATGGGTAAATTTGGCATACATCAGTTTATTGCAAGTATTTTTTGATGTTAGCTTTAATGAAGCCATTGCCATTACATTTTTCACCATGTTAATTGCCGTTACTTACAGCTCACTTTCTGGATTACTGGGAGTTGCTATTACAGATGTTTTTCAATTTGTAATAGCCATGGTTGGATGTATTGTTTTGGCAATAGTTGTAGTAAACTCGCCAGAAATTGGAGGTATTTCAAACTTAAGAGCCAATTTACCAAATGAATATTTTAGTTTTTTTCCAAGTCTTCAATCAAATAATGTAACAGGTTCAAACTTGGCTTTGAGTGTTGGTGCCTTCCTATCGTTTTTCGCCGTGCAATGGTGGGCTAGTTGGTATCCAGGATCAGAGCCAGGAGGTGGTGGTTATATTGCGCAGAGAATAATGAGTACCCGCTCAGAAAAAGATTCTGTTTTGGCAACTTTATTTTTCCAAGTAGCTCACTATAGTATAAGGCCTTGGCCTTGGATAATTGTAGCACTTTGTGCTGTTTATTTATATGGAGGTTTTTATGCCGAAACTTCTCCAGAACTTATTGCTGAATTTACGGAGAACCCTCGTTTAGGTTATGTATTTGCCATGAAGCAATTTTTACCAATAGGATTAAAAGGCTTGCTTTTGGTAGCATTTATTGCTGCCTATTTAAGTACAATATCTACCCAACTAAACTGGGGCGCGAGCTTTGTGGTAAATGACTTTGCCAAACCTCTCAATTTATTGAATAAAAACGAAGTTTTAATTAGCCGAATAGTTACCCTCTTGTTGATGCTAATTGGGCTGTTTGTAACCACTGTAATTAGTTCTATTTCAGGCGTGTGGGAGTTTATTTTAAACTGTGGAGCTGGTTTAGGTATGGTTTTAATATTAAGGTGGTATTGGTGGCGTGTTAATGCTTGGAGTGAAATTACTGCCATGCTTGCACCATTTTTAGGCTATTTTATTTCTCTAAACTATATAGAGCCAAATATTAGTATTGCCTATTCAAATAATAACGGAACATTTTTATTTACTGTATTATTTACCACTGTAAGTTGGTTGGCTGCAACCTATTTAACTAAGCCTACAGAAAAAAGTGTACTTGAAAGTTTTTGCTTTAAAGTAAAGCCAAAAGGAAATTGGGGAGAATTTGGTAGTAGCGATAATAAATTGGGATATTTATTTATTAACTGGATTAGCGCGGTTGTATTTGTTTACGCAAGTTTATTTTCAGTGGGTTATATGCTTTTTGGAACTGCAAACAACATTCTTATTTGCTTAGGACTAATGATTACAAGTGGATTTATTTTATTTAGAAGTATTTCGAAAAATAAACTGTTTTAATTTTTTTCAAATTGATTTATTGAAATCATTTTAAAGGGTATTGATATAATTACATCAAAGTCTTGACCCGCTTCTTGCATATCTTCATCATCTTCTTCAAAAAACCAATGAATTTCAACAGATGATTTGCCACTTCCATGCAAATTTTCAAGCTTTTTCAAAACATTCAAAATACATTTTGAAGAACTCGTATTAAAGTACTCTAACTTAACTTGAAAATCAGTTTTTGCATTTGGAGTATTTACATAATCATCAATCCAATCGTAAACAGGCTGAAAGTACTCAGCAGAGTTTTCTGGAATAGACCTACCTTCGAGTAAAATTATTCCTGTTTCTGCATTACAAAAAATTAAAGGTGTTTTGGCCGTTGGCTCAATCCTTAAATTTATCATGATTTTATATTTATTGTAAGATTTAACATAAAAAAGGAGTTATCTCCAGAAGGAAAAAACTCAAATCCAATATTATTTTTAGTTTTTCTTTTCATATCTAAAAAACCTAAACCACTTCCACCCTTATCACTAATAATTCCGTTGTCTAATACTTTTCTGTATTGATTTACAACCTCATCTTCAGTCAACTTATTTACTGATGAAATTTTTTGATTGATCGATTGCGATATAGAGTTTGGTATTAGATTTCCTGAATAAATATGAAATTTATTTTCAAAAAACGAAACAGAAAAAATACATTCTGCATCACCATTTTCATCTTTAATTCCATGATGAAAAATATTTTGAAGGCATTCCACCAAAACATTATAAATTTTCTTGGTATACTTTAGAGGCAGGTCTCTTTCTAATAATTTTTTTTCTACCACTACTAGTGCATTATTCAAAACCTCGACATCTAATTTTCCACTAAATGAAATAATTATGTCATGTCCTTTAAGTTTGTTTATATGATTATTAAAAATTAGCACCACCCCAAATATAATTACAATTAATGGAGTTAGTTGATTTACCATTTATAATTGAAAATTTCCATCAATTAATTTTTTAAAAAATCACTTTTAATAATCATTATGTTTGCTAATCTCAAAAAAAAACAGGTTTATGAAAAAATTATTACTTGCAATTTTAATTGCGGCCTTTGTTGCCCCTATTACCACTAAAGCAGACGAAGGCATGTGGCTGCCCATGTTTATTAAAAGGTTAAATTACCAAGACATGAAAGCCAAAGGACTTCAGTTAACCCCTGAAGAAATTTACAGCGTAAATAATTCAAGTTTAAAAGATGCAATTGTTCGTTTAGGTCCAGGGTTTTGTACAGGTGAAATTATTTCATCTCAAGGTTTAATGCTTACTAATCATCATTGTGGCTACAGCGTAATTCAAGAAAACAGTACTGTTGAACACGATTATTTAACAGATGGCTTTTGGGCTATGAAAAAAGATGAAGAATTGCCTGCTGGTTTTTCTGTTTCTTTTTTACAAAGAATGGATGATGTTACTGCAGTTGTAAATGCAAAACTTAACGAGTCTATGACTGAGGACGAAAGAAAAGCTGCAATAAGACAAGTTTCAGACAGTATTTCAAAAGCTATTGAAGGCGAAGAAAAATACATTGAAGCAACTGTAAAAAGCTTTTTTAAAGGAAATGAATTTTATGTTTTTACTTACAAGGTTTTTCCTGATGTAAGATTAGTTGGCGCACCTCCATCTTCAATCGGAAAGTTTGGCGGCGATACCGATAACTGGATGTGGCCAAGACACACTGGCGATTTTACTATTTTTAGAGTTTATGCAGGAGAAAATAACGAACCTGCAGAATATTCAGTAGACAATAAGCCTTACAGCCCTAAGCACTTTTTACCAATTTCTATGGAAGGTGTTAAAAAAGATGATTATGCAATGATTTTTGGCTACCCAGGCTCAACAGATAGATTTCTTACTTCTTATGGAATTCAACTTGCTACAGAAAAAGACCAACCTTCAAGAGTAAAAATCAGAAGAAAAAAACTTGATATTTATGAAGAAGGCCAGGCAGAAAGTAGCGAAGTAAGAATTAAATATGCTTCAAAACATGCTAGTGTAAGTAATTACTGGAAATATTTTATAGGACAAACAGAAGGACTTAAAAACCTTAAGGTTTACGAAAAGAAAAAAGCTATTGAAGATGATTTCCAAAGTTGGGTAGCAAAAGACTCTAAAAGAAAAGAACAATATGGAGAAGTAATAAATCTATATGAAGAAGCGTACAACTCTTTAAACGATGTTCAATTGGCTGAAACCTATCTATTTGAAGCTATTTTCGGAATTGAAATGATAAGATATGGTATTGGATTTACAAGATTAAAAGGTCTTTTTAGTAGCATTGCACAAATGGAAAAAGAAGGAGCAGATGCAGAAAAAATTGAAGCTCAAAAACAAGCTCTTAATGCAACTATTGAAAGATTAAAAGCTTCTAGTGAAGATCATTTTAAAGATTTTTACAAACCAATTGATCAAAAGGTATTTGCAGCAATGTTTAATTTTTATGAATCAGACATCGATAATAAATACAAGCCAGCAGATTACGTTACCTATGTGGCCAAATTTAAAGGCGATTATGCAAAAATGGCTGAAAAAGTATTTTCAAAATCAATATTAGTTGATAAAGAAAAAGTTATGGCTTTTTTGGATAACCCAACTGCCAAAACTCTTGACAAAGATCCGGGCGTTGCCTTAGCCGATATGTTTTATTCTTTCTACATTAGCGATTTAAGAACTTTATTAAAACCTGCAAACGATAAAAAAGCAAAAGCTGATAGGTTATTTGTTGATGGATTAAGAAAAATGAATCCTGATAAAGTTTATGCTGATGATGCCAACTCAACAATGAGAGTTACTTACGGAAATGTATTAGACTATTATCCAAAAGATGCTGTTCATTATGATTTAGTTACCACAGCTCAAGGTATCCTTGAAAAAGAAGATCCTTCTAATCCAGAGTTTGTTGTTCCTGAAAAACTTAGTTCTCTAATTAAGGATAAAGATTATGGTAAATATGCAAACAAGGATGGTGATTTGGTAGTATGCTTTTTATCAAACAACGACATTACGGGAGGTAATTCTGGAAGTCCTGTAATAAACGGAAAAGGTCATTTAATTGGTACAGCTTTCGATGGAAACTGGGAGGCAATGAGTGGCGATATTGCTTTTGAGCCTAACTTACAAAGAACTATTTCAGTTGATGTTAGATACACGCTATTTATTATTGATAAATATGCTGGTGCAGGTCATTTAATTGATGAAATGAAATTAGTTTATGCAAAAAAAGAAGCTCCAATGGCACCCATGAAAATGGAAGTAGCCCCATCAAAGTAATTTTTTGATTTAAGTTTATTTAAATTCGAGCCCATCATTAATTGATGGGCTTTTTTTATGACTGAAAACAAAGAATGGTTTGAGAGTTGGTTCGATTCTCCCTATTATCATTTACTCTATAAAGATAGAGACTGGAAAGAGGCTGAGTTTTTTATTACCAACCTTAATAATTACCTAAATTTAAACCAAACACATCATGTTTTAGATCTAGCTTGTGGCAAAGGAAGACATTCAATTACACTAAATAATTTCGGAATCCGAGTTACGGGAATAGATTTATCTCAGCATAGCATTAAAGAAGCAAAAAAAAATGAATCAGAAAGTTTAAAGTTTGCTGTACATGATATGAGGGAGGTATATAAAGAGTATGAGTTTTCTCATGTTTTTAACCTTTTTACTAGTTTTGGATACTTCAGCAACACAAAAGACAACGAAAGAGTTCTTGTAGCAATTTACAAAAGCCTTAAACCTAATGGTACATTTGTTTTAGACTTTTTAAATATTGAAAAAATAATATCTGATTTGCCTTCAAATGAAGAAAAGGAAATAGATGGAATAAATTTCCAAATTTCTAAAAAGTATGAAGATCATTTCATCTCCAAAAAAATATGCTTTTCCATTCACCAAAACGACTTTTCTTTTCAAGAAAGGGTAACAGCTTTTACACAAGATGAATTGATAAAACTAACCTCAAATTGCGGTTTCGAAATAAAAGACACTTTTGGAGGTTACGATCTCTCAAAGTTTATCCAAAATCAATCTGAACGATTGATACTTATATTAACTAAAAAAGGCGCCTGAGGCGCCTTTTTTAGTTAAATTTATTTGAAATATAGAATTTCGGCTATAACATGAAAAACTTGATTTGAAGCTGCTTCTGGAATTATTAGTCTAAAATGAAGTATATCACCCTGACTAAAACTTCTATCTGCAAATACTCCTCCCAAAGTAACCTTTTTAGAAACTCCTGCTGTTATTAATCCGAGGTTTGATCTAATATTTTGAGTTGTATTGAAATTATCAAGAAAATCAATTGTTGCATCTACTGTAAAACTACCAAATACTATCCCTGAATTTGAATCTGAAAAAACTGAATAAGAAACTACTTCTCCGTTGTAGGGTGCTAACTGCCCAACTGCAATATCATTAATTGAGGTGCTTTCCTCTGTGCCGGAGGCAGGAAGATAGACATCATTGTTTGCATCTAGCACGCACGAAAAACTAATAAACTCTGTAACAGTATCAAGCTTGTTTCTTAAATGTTCATTTGTTACACCAGGAGAATCTCCAAAAAATACTACTCCCGATCCATCAGTTTGTAAAACCTGATTTACTGTACCATCCACAATTGGTAAAGTATATGCATTATTAATAGTTATTCTTCCATTGTTTGCGATACTTAACCCCTCATTACCTCCATCATTTGATAAGTAATTACCATTTAATTGAATATTTTGAGTTGCTGTATGATTACCCAAGTCATCACCTGCTGCCCCAATTAATGTTCTTAAAGTTGAAGCTGTATCGGTTAAAGCTGAATGAACAACATTGCTATCAGAAGAAGAAACTGAACGAGCATCTACCTGCAAGGCAGTTCTTGTGCTTGAAATAGTTCCTCTTATATCTGAAGCGGTATCTGACAATGAT
>JGI20154J14316_10001088_pt1 | contig 24397 bp, 23 predicted proteins | sample COG_04_FD_14316 | JGI IMG/M metagenome (IMG submission 14316)
ACTAGTGGTGCAGTTACATATAGTATAGCTTTTACTGATTCTGCAGGTAATGCAGGAGTAGCTGTAACGAGTGGTTCTGGTTCTGTTACTTTTGATAAAACAGTTCCAACAGTTTCTTCATTTACAATGTCAGATACTGCATTAAAGGTAGGTGATACGGCAACTGTTACATTAATATTTTCAGAAGCAGCAATTGCTTTTTCTAGTGCTGATGATATAACAGTACAAAATGGTTCATTAGCTACTATGACTTCAGGTAATAGTATAACATGGACAGGTACATTTACACCATCAACCAATATAGAAGATACAACAAATGTATTAACTTTAGCAACAACATATACAGATTTAGCTGGAAATGCAGGTCCATCTGCAACTACAGCAAATTATACAATTGATACAACAGCACCAACGATAAGTTCAATAACACCATCGTGGGGTTCAGTATTAAGTATAAATGATATTAATAGTACTGGAGAAATAGTAATTGTAACAACAAATACAGAGGATGCACAAACATTAACAATGGTATTAAACAGTGTATCCTATACAGGTTCTATTAGTAGTAATAGTATAACATTCACAATATCGTCTACTATTTTAGGAGGTTTAACTGATAATACAACATATTCCATAACAGCTAATGTAAGTGATGCAGCTGGAAATGCAGCAACACAGGGTGTGATTACATTTTCGATTGATAGAACAAGTGCTGTTACAAATCCAACAATAATAATACATCGATTGTTTTCAACATAATTTTTATACCATTAAATTTAAATTTTATACCATTAAATTTAAATTTTATAGATATATATTAACAGAAATGACACATAAATGTAGATGCACATGTTGTAAAGGAGATAATGTTGTATATGAATTAAATACATACAGCAAAAATGATGCAAAAGATAATATTATAATTATAAAAAATTCATTGACAGATATAAAATCATCACTAAATAAATTTATAGAAGATGTAGGTACATTGAATAATGACATAGATACAGATGGATATGATACATCACTAGAATCATTTGCGACGTTACAAACAAATTTTGTGAATGAATTAAAAAATAATAGTAATAAATTATTATCCAATAATAGTCACGCTATACCTTTAAAAATCAATAAAAATAGTGATGTGATGGGTTCTGTAGAAAAGGATAATAAGGCCAGACGGAACTATATCTTAGGTAATCTCAAGACAGTAATAACTGCAAAAAATACAAATAGAGACAATTTTATATTTGATAATTCAACAGATAATAAAATAGCATTAACAATAGGTAATAAAAGTACAAATCCACAAATTAGTGTTGGATCAATTGTACTAATTGAAAATACAACGAATTATAATGGATTTTATCAGACGGAAGTAATCACTACATCATATAGTTATGGCGAAACAGATGCAATATATGGTTTATATGCATATGGATTAACAAATAAAGCAATTGAATATCATTCTCAAAATGCTAAAATTTCAGTATATAACTCTGCTGTTCAAGAAGTTACAGTGGGAGTAACTAAAACTACTACTAAATCATATATATTAGGCACTACTGGTACTGCAATTAATGCAAATAGTAATAGTGTTAGTTCTATCACATTATCATGTGATTTAAATGGGCAAATAACTGTAACTGCAGGTGGTGGTACACCATTTAATGGATTTGATACAACTTATATTATTAAAATTGAAGGTAGTAGTATATCAAGTTATAATGGATATTGGTTAGTTGATAAAGCTACAAGTAATACAGTAATTAAATTATATGGTGGGAATACAACAACATTTAGTGCTAATAGTTTGGCTTCAAATAATACTACATCGTCAAATCCAGTAGTTATATTAACACCATATACTAGTAATACTGATATTTCAAGTACCGTATCAGTTGGAGCATCGCAAACATTAACAAAAAACATATATATAGGTTCAGCGGGAACTGTTATACAAGGTGGTGTAACAACTAATGTTAACACATTAGCATTTAGTGAAACAAATGGTATTATAACAGTTACCGCTGATGCAGGTACTCCATTTACTTTAAATTTTGGTGATATTTGTAGAATACAAGCTACAACTAATTATAATTATTATGGTATGGTTGTAGATGATATTAGTTCTTCAAATACATTAAAAATATATATAGGTTCAACATTAGGTGTTGCAGATGAGGCGGCGAGTAGTACACCAACTATAACTCCTTATACGTCAAATATGATAGCAGCAGCAGTTTCAATAGCAGAAAATAAGCAGTTTAGTATAGGAACTGTAACGGTAGCGAATATAACTGCAGATGATAATGCAAATTCATATTTACAATTTAAGAATAGAACAAATGAGAGAATAACATTAGAAATATGCAAAGGATTGTCAAGTCCATCAATATCGGTAGGTTCTATTGTTAAAATAGAGAATACTACTAATTATAATGGTAGTTTTGTAGTTAATTCGGTTGATACAGAACATACGTCGTTAACAAATGGAATATATACCTTATTTGCTCCTAGATTAAAAGATAATACTTTAGAAAAGTATTATTCATTAGCTAAAGTATCAATTTATACATCAAGTATAGAACAACCTGAACCTAAATATAATGATATAATACATGCTAGAACTTTTAGTGTAAATTTAGATAATAATATCCATATATTATTTTATGTGCCATCATTGTCGGTATATTTTGATAACGGCTATTTATTCGAAATTTTATTTAATGAAAAAGAAACAAATTTTGATTTATCTAAAGTACCAAAAAGTACAACTGGAAAATATAGAATAACTGGTAAAACAGCTATTCCATCTAATAGTGATGAATTAAAATTATTTTATAATCAAATAATTAGTACAAATAAAGATGAAGATAAAATAAATCCAAATTATGATATTAATGAATTAATTAAAAAATTTAATAAAATAATTCACTCAATTAAATCTATTAGTAATGCATCATATCTAAATTAAATATATTATTTATAATTTATTAATTAATAAATTATAAATATGAAGCACTTTTAATAGATGATATTGAACGTGTTATTACATTTAAGTTTTTAATTAACTCATTAATATCATGATTTGGATTAATTTTATCTTCATCTTTATTTGTACTAATTATTTGATTATAAATTTTTTTTAAATCAGATATGTTATTTGGTATAAAATTTTTACCTGATAATCTATATTTAATAACTTTATCTTTACCATCATCAATGTCTATTTTTGAAATATTATCTGTAAACAGAAGTTCTAGTATATTTGTTTCATCTTTACATAGAGTAAATCCAGGTATATAAAAAGCAATATGTTTATTATGTTCATTTAATTTAATTATAAAAGGATTTGATCCACATATAAATACATTATTATAATCCACCATAGAATATTCTTTATTTGATGAATAGATATTTAATGATGCATCCGAATAATGTTTTTCTAATTTATTTGATTTCAGATCTGGCGCATCTAATATATATACACCATGTGTACTAGATGAATGAATTGTATTAACTTTTTTAATACTCCATAAACCGTTATAATTAGTAGTATTTTGAATTTCAATAAATGATTTAGAACTAATATTTGGACTATTACAGCTTTTCCCTATGGTTAATTTAATTTCTTCTTTTATATTATTTTGAAACTGTAAAAACGAATCAGCTTCATCGTCTGCTGTAATAGTTATTGCAACTGTACCTAATTCATATTGTTTATATAATGATGTATCGATACTCACAGGTACTTGATTATCTGAGTATTGTTTTGAATATAAGAGTGGAGAAGTATGTGTTTCATCTGCATATAGATTTTCTATTGATCCTGAATAACATTTAAGAATGGGACTATCTACAGTTAATGATTCAGAAACCATAAAATAACCATTAAAATTAGTAGTATTTTTAAGTTGAATAATATCACCAAAAGCAGTAGTTGAATCAAACAATCCATTCGTTAATGTGATAGTCATTATACCATTTAATTCGCTAATAATAAATTGTGATATAGAACTAGTAATATTATTTGTTAATGATGATGTACCAATATTAAATAACCTTTTTCTTCTTTTTGATATTGCAATATTTTGTGTATTAGATATATCAATAGTATTTGATGATAACCAGTTACTAATAGTTACAAATGGATTATTAGATGTTGTCATTTCTGATTGTAAACTATTTGCTTTATATAATGTTTCACTACCACCATATAAAATACATGTTGTATTATTACCTGCTGTTTTTACTATAAAATATTTATTATAATTTGAATTTTGACTACCATCTATTTTAACTATATTATTTACTGCAAAATTTGTTGAATCCAATAATGTACCACTATCTGCAGTAATTGTTACTTCACCATCAGTTTCACATGATAATGTTAAACTTGAAACATTTGTAGAATCCGCATTAAATGTTTGTGTAGGATCACCTGATAGAATATATGGGCGAGTAGTTGTTGTATTGTACCCGACAGTAACTTCTTGGGTGGGTGAATTATAAATAATAATTTGAATACTTTGTGAAAATATTTCATTTTGAATATTTGTCAATCCTTCAGCATAAAATGTATAAATGCCATCAATATTATTTTGTTTAAATTTTTGAATAACTTCTTTACATTTAAAAAATCCATTATAATTACTTGTTTTTTTTACTAATATTATATCTCCTACATTTATTTCAAAAGAAGAATTATTATTACCTATAATTACTTTTATTATATTATCATCAGTATTAGAAAAATGTAAATAATTTAAATTATTATTACTAGCTTCAATCATTGTTGGATTATTGTCTAATTCATAATTAGAATATTTTGTAGTTTGTCTTATAGAAATAATTTTATTATTATTATTAATAATTTTAAAATTTATAGCAGCAGCATTATTAGATAATATTTTATTACTATTTATTTCAAATTCTTTTATTAATTTTTTTAGATCTCTCTTATATGAATCAAATGATAAATCAAAACCATCGTCGTCTATTGATTCATATAGTGTATTTATACTTTGTATATAATCATTTAATGCATTTTTAAAATTTAATAATACTGATTCAACAATAATTATATTATCCTTAACATCCTTCTTATTAAATGTATATAACTTATTTTTAGAAGAGTTAAATTTATATTTGAACATATCTGGTTTTTGGTTCATTAATTATATTTATATATTAATTTACGACTGTTAAACTATAATTTAGTTATATTTCATTTAAAAAAATATAATATAAATAAATGACTATCAAATCACAATTAAAAACAGAAATTAAAAATAAATTTAATATAAATATTGATGATTATTGTCCTAAAAATGATGAAGACGCATGGTTATTATATCCTAATTATAATTTTATTTATAATAAAATATTCATATGTCAAATTCAAAATTTATCTTATGCACCTATGCCAATTTTACCAAATAAATATCCTGTTGTAATTAAACCAATAATAAATTTAATGGGTATGGGTATAAATGCGATTAAAATCAATAATGCTGAAGAATTTTTAGTACATTATAATAATAGTCATTTTTGGTCCGAATTTATATATGGAACTCATCATAGTTGGGACTTAATTATTAAAAATGGCGAAATTCAGTATATATGTTGTTTTAAAGGTCATAAAGATAATAAAAAATTTGGTACATTTAAATATTGGTCTCTTCAAAAAAAATTTAATATACCATCTATTATTAATAAACTAGTATTAGATCATTTTAAGAAATATACAGGATGTATAAATATAGAAACAATTAATAATAAAATAATAGAATGTCATTTAAGAATGGGTGATATTGATCAATTACCTAAGAATTTTTTAAGATTAATTTTATTAAATTATATTAATAAAATTCCAGATATTAAAGAAGAATTTAAAAAATTAATTTTAGATGTCGATATATATTTATTTCCAGTATGGCAAACAATAAAAGAATATCATGATTTAAATAATATATATAATTATTTAAAAATATCATGGGAACAAAAATTAATTGATATGGATGATATAATCATGTATTATTTTGACAATATCGAACATGCACACCCAAATAAATATAAAAGATGGTTTTTATTTAGTATAAATAATTACGATGACGGACTTAAATTAAAGAACAAAATAGAAAATGATATTAACATTAAATTTTTATAATTTATATAAAAAATAATGCCTGTCTTCTTACAAACGAAGACCGGCATATAGGACATTTATCTATACGATGACTACACGATGTACATGCACATACATGGCCACAAGGTATCAATACAATTGTACATTTATTATGCAAACAAATAGAACATTGTGGGATACTTCTTTCCTCCTCGGAATCTTCTGGTCCCATATGATGATGATTTTCTACTTGTACCAACTGGACTTCGGGTAGTTGGATAAGTTCGGGTAGATCATCGTAGTCATCGGCATCATCGTCGTCATCGTCATCATCTACATCATCATTATTATTTATGTGATTGTTAATATTATTATTATTAATATTATTATTATTAATATTATTAATAATATGATATTGTATTAGTTGTATCAATGCATTATAATGTATACCATTATTATTATTATTATCATGATTATTATTATTATTATTAATAATATAATTTTGTATTAGTTCCATTAATACATTATAATGTATGTTATGATGTATGTCATTATTAATATTATTGTTATTATTATGATTATTAATAATATTATTATTCATAATATCATTATAATGATCATTAACAAAATGATTAATAATATTATTATTATCATGATTAATATTATTAATCATATTATTGTTGTTATAATTTAATTGGGGGATCGCTTGAAAGTTAAATATGTCCATTTTATGGAAATTAATTATAATATTATAAAGTTTATTAATATTATAATATTAATTCAATTTTTTCTATATTTGTATAGGAAAAATACATTTGTTAATATTGAAGCTGATAATAGTATATTTTTTATATATAAATTAAATTGCAATTGGCGATTAGATACTAATAATTTATCATTCTTCATTATAATTTGATTTAATATAGTGTTTGGATAATCCATATAATTAAACATATATAATATTTTTATTATGTACTAAATTTAATATATTATATTAAATAAGATGGTAGAAAGAAAAACGTCTAAAAAAACTAATACAAAAGCTATTAAAAAAAGTTCTAAAAAGGGAAGTAAGATTAGAAAAGGAAGTAAGATTAGAAAAGGAAGTAAGATAAAAAAAGGGACCAAGATTAGAAAGGGAAGTAAGATTAGAAAAGGAAGTAAACGTAAAACTAAAGTTATCATGCCAAATGCTAAGGCTAAGGCTAAGGCTAAACCAAAGGATGAGAGTAAATTAGGGAGAAAGGCACAAGATACCAAATCAAAATCAAAATCAAAAAAAAGTACTAAAAAAATGAGTTTAGTACATAAATTAATATCTCAAGTATAATTTCTATTACTTATATATGATCAGTCATAGAAATAATTTATATCTAGAAAAGAAACAGTATTTATTACTTATATTTATTGTATTGTTGGGTTCATTTAATTATGGGATATTGGGTATTACAAAAATTAATTTAATAAATAAATTAGATATATTAAATCCATATATCTCTACAATTATATATATAATTATTGCATTATCTGGAATATATTTATTATCCAGTAAGAAATTTATGTCACCATATGTTGATAATACATCACATCCATGTGATGTAATTAAAGATCATATACCAAATAATAGTAATTTTAGTTATAGATTAAAAGTTCCTCCTAATGTATTAGTGATATATTGGAGTAATGAATCTGATAATTTAATTTTAAATAAAGATTTAGAACCATGGAATTCATTTAAGAATCATTTAAATGCTGGTGTTTTAAGATCAAATGAATATGGTAATGTGGAATTAAAATTAAATAAAAAAAAGGAGAATCATAATATATATTATAGATATTATAGTCCTATTGGTTTTTTATCTAGTTTAAAAAAAATTTATGTGAAATAGTATGACTATTAATATAGTATCTTTTGGTTCTGAATGTGATATTAAATATCAAATTAATAAATATTTGAATTTAACTAAGGAAACCGAATTTTTTGATTGGTTAATTAGTGATATAGATTCAGTTTGTGATATTTTATCTAAGGATATTAATACGATATTAACGTTTCCTAATATACAGTTGATTGGGTATAAAAATATAAATTCAATTATTAAATTTAAAAATTGTACTAAATTGGTATCTATGCACGATGTTCCAATTAAATATAGTTTCAATGATATCAATAATTTTATATTAAAATATAAGAGACGATATAATAGATTGATTGAATTAATTAAATCAAATAATAAAACATATATTATAAGACGTGATAATCCATTGGATAATAAAATAACTAAGTTTATTAATATTATAAATATTATTAATCCAAATAATAATATTACTTTAATATTACTAAGGAATGATATAATTGATCATTATATTTTTAGTAAGAGGGTAATTTGTATTAATTTTAATAAATTTAAATTAAACAAAAATAATGATTGGCAAAGGAATAATTATGCGTGGAATTTATTATTTGATTTTATAATTGAAATATCGAAAGATAATTAAATTATAATTTTTTTAGTTAGTTCCTAATGGTGTAGATAATTGATTAACTAATGGAACAAAAGAAGTAGTTGCTGCTTCATTAATAATTGATGCTGCTTCATTAATGGTAGGTGTAACTAATGTATATTTTGTTAGTATAAAATATGCACATAAAGCAAAAATTAAACTATGTACAAAAACAGATGATAATGTGGATACTCCTGTTGTGAATATATATTTACTTTTGAATTTATTTTTATGTGGTGGGATGTTAATTATAAATCCTGGAGATAAAATCATAAATAAAATCATAAATATTCCGGTAGTATATAATATTTTATTCATATATATAAGTAAATATATTATTTCGAAAATATTATATATTAATAATATTATTATTATTATATGATTACACATACAATATCGTTATTAGGACATCGAGATAGCAATGAGGATCAACATGAAGTATTTATAAATTTAAATAATTCTAATTCAGAATATAAAGATATTAATTTATTTGCAGTATTTGATGGTCATGGTGGCAAAGATGTATCAAAATTTTTAAAAGAGAATCTTTCCGCATATTTCATATCCACTTATATGAAATATGATATTACCAATACTGTTGAATGTAAAAAATATATAGAAAAAGTATTTGACCATCTACAAATTAAATTAGAAAAAAAGTTTAAAAATATATCTTATAATATCGGGTCAACAGCATTAGTTGCTCTTATATATAAAAAAGACCAGCAAACAAAATACTATATCGCCAATACGGGCGATTGTCGTGCAGTAATATGTAATAATAATAATATGGCAACTGCATTAACTAAAGATCATAAGCCTCATCTTTTTGATGAGAAAACTAGAATAGAAAAAATGGGTGGTGAAATATATTTTGATGGTGATGATTGGCGAATAGGAGATTTGTCAGTATCGAGAGCATTTGGTGATATGGATGCGGCTCCTTATGTAACACATAAACCAGAAATTTTTAAATACACATTAAAGAAGAATGATAAATTTTTTATTTTTGGATGTGATGGATTATGGGATGTAATAGCAAATCAGGATGCGATTGATTTTGTGTTAAATAAATTACATGAAACATCAAATTTAACAAACATGTCAGGACATTCAAAATTAAATATTGCGCAAAGTTTAGCGGAATATGCAATAAAACAAGGGTCAACAGATAATGTTAGTATAATAATTGTATTTATTTAATGACTAATAGCATTTAACATCATATTCATAATATCATTATAATTATTTACACCTATTTTATCTAAATGTATTTCTTGAGGAATCCATTTTTTAAATCTATAATCTAATTTGCATTTTAATAAACTTAATTCTGATGTAGAAATATGTTCATTGCACATTCTACTTGTTATAATATCAGGAATATGTGCAATGCCAATCCGTTTTATTTTTTTATTTGAATCTTCAGAAAATAATTCTATAACATCTACATTTATTAATTTACCATACATTACTGCTTCTTTAATTTCATAATCTTGATTTGTATAATAATATCTGAAAGTTTTAGATAAATCAGATGCTATAAAATCAATACTACTAAATTTAAATTTACTATTTGGTATTTTTTCATGTATTAATTTATCAAATTCACTCAAATCATATATTTTATTTAATTTAAATAGAATAGAATTCATATTTGAATCTATAATATATGATTCATCTATAAATTTCTCAGCGAATTTATATGATTCATAAATTGTATTATTACTCATATCATTCCCGTATATTTTATATATTTTATTTATAATAAAACCACTACATCCACCTAAATTTATAATTTTACCATCAAAAATTGTACCATTATAAACATCTGCTGTTAGTCTAATTCTAATTGATATCATATTCAAATTATTATAATTTATATTTTGGAAATCTTGTAACGTTTTTTTTTCAATTAAAATAACATAATAAATATCTTGTAATTTGACTGCAACAAAAAGATAATCATCTCCAACAATATTTGGTACTGCAACATAAGAATTATTTTTAATTTTTAATAAATCATCTTCCTCTCTAATAGTTCTGTTAATTAATTTAAATTTATCAACTTGAGATTCAATGTAATTAATAATATTTTTCTTAAAAATATAATTACTTACTTTATAACCAACATTGTTTCCAAATAAAATCTTATTGCTCATTTAATAAAAAATAATATGTTCTGTTTAAGTATATTTATATTTCAATATTTAATGTACATTATTCTATAAGAATAATTTAAAATTTATCAAGTTGAGATTATAACCATCATTATTCTGTTAAATTTCAGCTTGATTACAATTACTACTTGATCCATATATTGTATTACTCATGTTCCCCATTATACTGTTATCGTCGTGTCTTAATACAGATTCCCCGAATACATTTGCAGAATCTCTATTATTTACTTCTGATAAATTATCATATACTGAAGCGATATTGTCACCTACATTATTATTAGTTCTAAATTCATTAAATTTCGCGACTTGATTATTATCATATGTTCTATCTGTAAAATCATCTATTGTTTGACTTTCCCAATAACCTTTTTGATTTTGAAAAATATCATCGTTTGTTTCTGTATTTTGTTTATGTAATTTTTTTACATATTCAACTTGTGGATTTTCTATCATATGATGCGTTGAATTAAAAAAATCAGAATTATTCATTATTTTATTAATAGATTTTGTATTATCAAATTTAACTTCATCATTGATAATACTAATATTATCATCCGATTCATATTTACTATTATTGTTTATATAATTATTATAATCTGTATTTTTTTTACGTATTGGTGAAATTAATTTTATAGTATTTTTATCCAAATTAAATCGTACCTTTTTACAAATATCGGCATCAATTGATTTACTTGTCTTTACAATTTTACTTGTCTTTACAATTTTATGTACATCTTCATTATTATTTACCTCTTCATTATTATTTACATCATGTAATATTATTATACTTAAAATTATGATAATAGAAACTAAAAATATTTTTACAAGCATATATATATATAATTTATATAAATTTGTATGATAATATTTAAAATATATTTATATTTATAATATGCACACTATAGATAGTACCACAATAAATACAAATGAAACGGTTAATAGTTCTTTAACAAATGATAATTGTAGAGATATATATGATGTCATTTTAGAACAAAACAAATATTATTTTATAACACTTGTATCAAATAATAATACTGAATTTAATTTAAGACTGTATGATAGCAATAAAAACATAATAAGATTAAACGATGATGATAAAGAAGAAAATATATATATAGCAGATTTAAATAATAATATACACGAATCAGATAGTAATGAAGACGAAGATGGAGATGAAGATGATGATGGTTGCGACGACGACGATGCGGATGAAGATGAAGATGAAGATAAAGATGAAGATGAAGTTATGAAATGCGCCACCAACAAAAACAAACGTAATATCGACGATATATCGTCAGATTATCAAAAATATTTAAATGATCCAGATATATTAAATAATTTAATTTTGGATATCATAGGTACATCAATGACTCCAATAAAACCATCAACCGATGATTTAAATAAACCAAATAAAATAGAAATAATTATTGAAATAAAGGACAATGATTTGCCAAATGAGAGTGATTTGAAAGCATTATTAAAAAATAATGAAATTAGCAATAATGTAATTATAAATTTTAATAATAAGATATATTTTACTCCTGATAATACAGGTAAATATTATTTATCAGTAAGTTCCGATTATAATTATCAAGAAGGAGAATATTCTTTGAATATTCAAGAAGTAGAAGACATTAAAGTTACATTTGATAATAAAATAAATATCGATGAAGAGATAATATTTAAAGCCAAAGAGAAATTTAAATCAAAAAAATATTTTATAGATTTAATAAAAGGTAAAACATATAAAATTGAAGGATCTGAATTTATGAAATTTTTAATTTCTAAAAATAATCAATTGATAATATCAAAAGATAATACAACTATTTTTGTTGCAAATTTTGATGGAAAATATGATATAGAAGTAATGCCATTAAAAAAAGAACTTAATAATATATTTAAAATAATAGATATTACTTCAACGGAAGATATAATTAAATTAAATTCTTTTGACGATATAGATGTGGGTAAAAATAATATAATAAGAGCAAATAAACTAATTTTAATAGATGATGATAATAGCGAATTTGAAGTTTTTATTAAAAATAAAAAATTAGAAATTAAACCATTTAAAAATTTATAATATACATATATTATAATGAGTGAGTTAGCAAAAAATATTGTAAAAAAGTTATTAGATGATGATAATTTTATAAAGGAATGTAAGAAAGATTTAGATGAAATAATGAAGGATAAAAAGTTCGACGTAGGTGATTTACCCGAAGTAATATCATTAGTAACGTTGGTTACTACGAAATATGATGCATTTGTCGTAGATAAAAATAACATTGTAGAGGTATTCAGACTTTTAATAGTTGAATTATTAAAAAAATTAAATCTATTAGAAGAATCTAATAATGAAATAGATAAAATGCTGGAAGCATGTTTAAACTTATTAGTTTTAAAAGTAAAATCTAGATCTTTATGGTCGAAGTTACGAAGCTGTTTTACAACATCATCTGAAGTAAAACAAAATCCCTTAAATAATAAATCAATATTAAATAATATTCGAGATGACGAGATTGAAATACTACTTTCAAATGATACAAGTAATGCTTCAACGGATACAGGTGACCTTACAGATATTTCAACTAACATTGATGTAAGTGGAAATGATGTAAGTGGTAATGACGTAAGTGGTAATGACGTAAGTGGTAATGATGTAAGTGGTAATGACGTAAGTGGTAATGACGTAAGTGGTAATGATGTAAGTGGTAATGACGTAAGTGGTAATGACATAAGTGGTAATGATGTAAGTGGTAATGATGTAAGTGGTAATTAAATAACCCAGATATAATTATAAAATAAATATTTTTATTTTATAATTTATTTTATAATTTAACAATCAACTTCTTGTTTAGTAAAATTATAACATTTTTTTCTATTATTTTCATGATATGAATTAATATCACTAGGTGCCTTTATTACAATACATTTATTATTATCACATATTTTTCTAAATAAAGAAGCTACACCAAAGCCCCAAATAATAGAAATTAGAATAGTATTTGTTCTTTCATTTTCAAACAACATATATTATATATAACATATTATTTTTTTGGACATTTCGTTACTTTTGGAACATATCTATAACATTTATTATTTTCATCAATATATGTTAACATGTTTGCATTTTTTAATGTTGGATATTTTATTATAACATTGGGTTTTGGTGCATATAAATATACAAAAAATAATCCAATAAATAAAGCAATTGAAAATATAAATAGATCAATGTTAATCATTATATACTAAATAATATATTTATTATTTTTAATAAATAATTTATTTATTTTTAACATATAAATATGTATATCCTTTATCTAAATATTTATTTATATCATTAATTTTACTTATATTACTATCATCGCATAAATACCATTCATTCTTATGATATATGATTGCAACATAATGTCCGCCATTTGCAGATCCCATATGATATATAATACCTCTTAATTGATAACTATTATTGCGAATATCTAAATTAATTGGTATGTCAATACTTGTATTATTCTTATTACTAGATGAAAAAAATGTAAAACGTTTTAATTGTATTAATAAATATTTGGGCAATGATTTTAAATATAATCTTTTATAAGCATCAACTAATTTATCTTCTTTATTACTTCTCCACTGTGAATCACCAGTTAATTTCTCAATCTGTGTATAATATTCTAAACAATCGTCTAAAGATACATCTTCTTTTTTTGGAATAGGTAAAGATAATATTTTTTCACCAATATTTGTTTTAGATTTTTCATCAGTTTCTTCACTATATATAATAGAAGATACTGTCGTATCAAAAATAGTAGACATTAGATTATTTAAAGGAATATTTAATATAGAGATCGGATTATCTTTATATTCATTTTTTAATTCATCATCTAATATTTCCATCAAATTAATTAGAAATTCATGAGAATCGTGTTGACTCATATCCATAAATTTATTATCTTTTAGTCCAACCATGTGTTTGATTTCTGCTGGTCCAAAAGATTGACCATTTCTATATGATTGTAAAAATTTTTTATATATGTTTAATTTAGGACTACTAAATGTATTTGTTAATATTATTTTAGTTAATACCGTAGAATTAATAATTATTTGTAATGCAGCATTCATATAACAGGTATTTCCCATATTATTAAATCCACATAATTTATCCATATTGTTAAATAATATAAGTATTAATTCTTTATATTATTTATTCAATTTATTGTTAATTATTTAGTATATTCTCAAATAATTGTATTGATATTGTTTTTTTTGTCAAAATATAATTCCTATTAATTATTTCTTGAAATTCAGATGAATTTAATTGCATTACCAGTCCTGTATAAATTTGTTCATGTACTGATTCTAAATCATATGGTATCATACCATGGCAATAATAATTATTATTTATTTCACAATTGGGATATGTAAAATATATATCATCATCTAAATTAAATTTTTTATTTAAAATATCTTTTAAAAATCTCAAACTTTCAATTTGTGTGTTTGTAATATTTGATATTTTACCTGAAAAATTATAACTAATTTTTGATATTATATTTAAATTTGTATTGATTGCATATTCTACGTATTTATAATATGATTTAATATAATTAGATTGTATTTGCCAATATGTATTAAAATCTGTAACTTCTTTTTTAAATTCATAATTATTTATCATATATTTACTTAAAAGTAAAAAGTCTGAATTATACTTCGCAGGTAAATTTGATATATCTCCCATATTACTTAATGCTTCTGAATCTAAAAATTCATCGGGACCTAAATCATAATCTATTGATGTTTTATTACTATTGCCATAACCAAATTGTATTGTTTGGAAATCATATGCACCAAGTGTATCCATTATTTCTATATTTTTATAGATACATTCCATTGTTACACAATTATATATATTCTCAACATTTATTACCATATTAAAATAATCCATAATAGATGGTATAAGCCCTTCTGTTTTAATTCTTTGATAATCGAATATATCGTCGTATTTTATGAATGAAGAAGCTTTGAAATTATGTCTTAATCCTAAAACATGTCCCATTTCATGTATAATTATACTTTGCATACCTTTTTTAATAAACTTTTGCCTGTATAAAAATGCATCATCATTGATAAATTTTGTTATATTAGATTTATCAATATAATTTATTTTCTTGTTTACATCTAATATTTTTTCTAAAAAATCAAATTGTTTATTCCAATATTCTATCCAATTACCAGAAATCATTATATTACCTCTGTATATTTCACCGGTTCTCCAATTAAAATCAAAATGACCAACTGCATAAGTTCTATCCATACTAGAAGGTGCCAATGATATACTCGAATATTTAATATCACCATTTTTAAAATTTTTCCAATTTTTATCTAAATAACTTATTACATTAATATTACATATTGGATTTGCAATATATAATGCATCATTCCATCTTGTAATTCCTATTTTAAATATTGGTATCCAATCTACTGGAATAGATTTATCAATATATACATTGATATTTTCATCACAGTTCCATTTCACAATATAATGATATAATTTTGTATTAAATAGATCATATATCTTCGTAAGTGTAATAAAATATCCATGATTTATATTTGCCTGTTTCAATTTAAAATTATTTGGATTAAATAATGCTAATGAATATAATATACTTTTATCATAATAATTAATTTCAAAATTAATCGATTTTTTATTAAATATAAATAGTTTTTTTTCGACAAATTTAAGATTTGAATTAATCTTTTCTGTATAAAAAAAATTATTTTTTAATAATTCATCAATATTAATAATTGAAAAAATTCCACAATCAAAAATTTTTGGCAATCTTAACTTTACTTTATCAATTACAGAATATTCATTTCCCTTATAGTCAGGTGAAAAACTTATACCTATATTCGGTTGCATCAAATTAATGTAGTTATTGGAATCTTTAAAATAATACTGATTTATTTCATTAGTATATAATGGACGTCCAATTATATCATCAATACTGTTTGCTTCAGATATAGATGCCACAATTCCAAAGTCATTATTTAAATTGTATTTAGGAATAATCATATATGTACTTTTTATCCATATTGGAAGAGTTATATAGCCTACAAATAGAAATAACAATATAAGTTTCATTTAATAAAAAATATATATAAATCTTTAAATTAAAACAGTTTAATTAATTTAAAATTAAAAAAAATTATATATTAATAATATAATGAAAACATATATTTTGATGAAGAATGATAGTATTCCGGTAAATGCAGAAGAAATAAAAGTTAATGATATCTATGGCATATACCAAAATAGATGTAAAGCATTCTGGGAATGCAAGGTAGCAAACCTTAAAATTATTAATGATCAAAAAAATAATAATCCAATAATATTAAAATCATATGTGCTAAAAGAAATTAATTTAGAAACAAATGAAATTCTAAACTCGTATTTTTTAAATAATAGAAACCAAATTTTGGATGAAAATAAGAATGTTTATAAAATTCCTGTATTTTATAATGATATTAAACAAGAATATAATAATATTATTACACCAGTTTAATATCTTGTAATAAAAACATTTAAATTTTTTCTATATATATCTCTTTATTATTATAATATCCTATTATATTTTTTGGAATATATATCCAATCATCATCATCATTTATAGGCTCAGACGATATACATATATGTTTATCAAAAAATTTATAATATAATGATGGAGGTTTCTCATCATTACTTATATATCGAGTAAAAATAATAAAATTACCATCAGTTATTGCAATATTAAATGAAAATATATCTGTTGTTATTTCATTTATATATTTAATTACCTGTCTAATAGCTATTTTAATATTCTCAATATTCTTCTCCTTATTTTTTAAAAAACTGATTATTAATAAAAAAATATATTCTGAATCAGTGTTACCACTTAGATGTGAAAATATATCACTATCAATTTTATTAATAATAATTTTTAAGTAATTCTTAAAATTTTTAAAATCACCATTATGCATAAAAAGCAAGTTATCAAAATTAAATGGATGACAATTAAACTCATGAATAAGACCAGTTGAAAATGGTTTAATTGCACGAATATGAGCAAATATTAATTTTGATTTTAGGATTTTACTTAATCTTCTAAAATTAAAATCACTCCAAGGAGTTTTTATAGAGGTATAATAACATGGTTTTTTTTGATTTTCAATATACCATCCAATACCAAACCCGTCAACATTTACTTCATGGTCACGATTATTTAATTCTTCAAGAAATGGTGTATATTTTTTTAAATAACTTTGTTTTATAATTGAATGATTTGATTTATAGAGTATATTTTCTAATAACATCTCTTGGCCGCAATATATAAACCATCTACACATTGTTTATATTTAAAATTTGTTTTATTTTATTATTTGAATCTAAACTCAATTGTAGATGTATAAAATTATAAAATATATTGAAATTAATCTTATTATTAACCGATAACCTATCAATTGATGATTTGGATAATGTATCATCTATAAAATTACTTATCATTTGATACCTATCTGCATGTATTGATGTAATAATATTTGTTCGTTCTTCGATGTTATATTTGTTTAAAATGTCTATAATATCATGATAATTTAAATAATTAATAATAATCTTAATAATATTGATATGAATATATTTACAATTTTGTAAAATGGTATTTTTACAATTAGTTTGTAGTAGACAAAATATTAGTTGTTTGGATAAATGCGAAATATAATCTTCATATAAATTAAAATTAATTAAATTAAATAAATTCTCAAAATAATGTTTATGATTATGATTCATATTCTTTACACATTCCAATTTATCATCTGTTATATAATATAAACAACTAATAAATTGATCAATAGTAAAAAATTCTACTAATTTATACAACATATCAATATTTAATTTTACACAAAATATATGTAAAATTTCATCATTTATGTGTGGTAATAATATTATCAAATGGTCTAGTTTTAATATATTTATTAAATCATAAATCATATTTAACTGTAATTTTTTGATTATATAAATAAAAGTATTCGGATTAAGATAATTAATAATTTTTTTTATAAAAATAAAATCATGATTCAAAATCATATGTTTTATTTTATTTTCATTAGATGTTTCTAATAATAATATTATTTGTAATTTGGTAACATTCATTTCGCTAATTTCACTTATACTTGCAGTCGCAAAAGTCGCGATTTGATTAAATCTGAAAATAAAATTATAATTTAAATTTAGAAATTTTATTGATTTATCATCAAAATCATTAATTAAGCACATTAAAAAATCTTCATCGATGCTATTAATTAATATTTTAAACTTTACATTATCACCTTTTATAAATGGATATATTAATTTAATTTGATAAAATTTTAAACTAGATATATTTAATTTGAATTTAATAACATCCATACTATTAATCAAATATAATAATCCATTATCCGCTAAATTTTGTATTGTATCAATAAAATCAACAAAACAATTATTATTATCCCAAAAATTAAAATGTTTATGTAAATAAGTGTCGTCAACACTATTTTTAAATATATACCGTAAATCTAAAAAATTTATATTTAACAAAATTTTTTTAAATATATTAATATCTAATTTATAAATTATAAGATTTAATTTATGAATCTCTATTCGAATATCATCTACATTCTCCACATTATTAAGTATACTTATAAGTGTATCATCTGATAAACTATTGGTATTTGTGTACAAATCATTGTCCATAATATAAATTATATATTTAATTTCTAAATTAAATCATATTTTTTTCTACACCATAAATCTGCAATATTATATATATTATGTATTTCTTGTGTACGTTCATTATATGAGAAGTCATTCATTAAAATATTTTTTAATTTATTATGATCTGAAATATGAGTAATTTTATTAAATATACTTTTTTGTAACTTTGAATATAATTTATCTTTTGATAAAATTACATTATTTTGATGTTGATTATTTAATGTAAAACATTGTTTATGATCATCAATTAAATGGTCAAAATCACGTATTATTTCAATACGATTTGGATTTTTTTGTATATTTATATTTTTTTTATCTGAAAACATATAACATAATAAGAATTCTTGATTCATTTGATTCATATAAAGTATATTATTTTATATGAAGTAATTAAACATATTGATTAAGTTAAAGATAATTTTGTTAATATGCCGAAGTGATCCGATGGCCACCATTCGACTATTTTACTATTTGGCTTATATCTGATTAAATGGAATTTATCTCCCTTACCAATGCCAATTAAATATTCTTTGAGAATTTGTAGTTGAGAGTCATTCAAATCAAATGATTTTGTACCTACTAATAATGACTCTATTGGTCTTATATTTTTAACAAAAATACTATCAAATCTAAATTGTTTATCTTTAAATTTAATGTTGAATCTCATCGTATTTATTTTTGTATCTTCTGTAAATCCATGATCTGTATTTAAAGATCTATATGTATCAATTAAATTAATACTATCTAATTCTTTTTTCTCTGGCCATTCTTGATGGTCTCCATCTAAATGAATATTAAAATCACCACAAACAATAATTTTCTTATCTGGGTATTCATTAATTTTTGTTTTTAATGTTTCATATTGTTCTCTTCTGCAACGACTATAATGAATAGTATTAAATTCACCTTCTTGGCCTGGCGAATATCCCGATCCTGATTGTAAATATACATTAAAAATTATAACATTTGAATATTCAATTATCATTACCCCATATTCAAAATTTAGTACACCACCCACTGAATATATTTGTATGCGAATTGGTTCATATTTTAGATATGCGAATAGGTCAATATCTCTATTTCTTTGTTTTTTAATTTCATCATCTGATAAAAATACATCTTCAGATCTCTTGTAATTGTTTGATATATGAGGATTTAATAAAATAAATGAATTATATGACATTTCTTGTAAACAGACTATATCAGGGTTATTATCATTTATTATTTCAGAAATTTTATTCATTCTTTGATCCATAAAACTGTATTTCACCATATTATTTACGGATAACCCCCATATATTCATTGTCATAATAGAAACGTCATTTGGTAATGGAATAGGTTTTTGAAATTTCTTTTCATATAATAAATGCCATTTATTGCAGGACCTACCAAAATTATCACTATCATAATTAAATATTTTTGCTTCTATATTTTCGTCAGGTGTTATATAAGATGTAGGTACTATATTATCTTTACCTGTTATTAGTGTTCGATTACACATTTGTGGTGATTCTCTGCATAATCCCATTGCCTTCGAATTTATATTGCATAAAAATGGATATGCATCTGGACAATAATGTGCTTGTTTAAGATCGATCTTTTCAGGGTTTTTACCATATATTTTTGATAGAATATCGCTATGAGTAATATGCACTCCTAGATCTTCACTAATAGCACCCCCATTAAATTTTAATACCATTAAATTATTATTTAAGGAATTTACACTACCGCCTCCTTTATTTTTTTTGTTTAAATATTTTTGTTTATATTTTAAATATTTATCTTTAAAATTATACATATATAATATAATTTAGAAAAATATTTTATATATATGAAATGAATAAAAATATAATGAATATTTTTATTCGGAATTTATGTAGGATATAATTTTATGGTGCAATATTTTTTAGTTTAAATTTTTCTGATCAATTAAAATTTTAACCAATATTTATAATTATATAATTTATATACTAATGAAAAATTTATATGTAATTTCTGGAGTTGGAATTTTATCTGGAAGTGAAGATTGGAATTTTTTCAAAAATAATACAAATTCTTGGATTATTTTTGAAGATATTTTAAATGATGATAAACTATCAGAAATACAAAAATATTGTATTAAAATTATCGCTACACATATTTGTCTTAGTGAATTATGGCAAAATTGGGGTATAAAACCTGATATTATTATTGGTCATAGTTTTGGTGAAATATCTTCTTGTTTTATATCAGGTGTATATAATATATTTGATACAATTGAATTAGCATTAAAAATAGCAGAAGAAGTAGAAAAAGAAAAAGGTTGGCTTTGTCATGGTTATGATTTAAAATTAGTTGAAAATACATATTACTCATCAATTAATTTTAAAAATAATAATAAAGTTCATTTAACTGTTTGTGGACTAGATGATTCATTAGATATTTTTCTAAAAGAAAATCAAGAAGCTAAAAAAATGTATTTAGAAAATCCATGGCATCATAAAATTTATGAAAATAAAAAAATAAAAATTAGGAAAGTGAATGAGAGTAAAATTGATCTTTTTTTATCATCAAAAGGAAGTAAAATATCTAATTTAAATGAAAACCATTGGAATGACTGGTTGTGTAATAAATCTAATATGATAGATACTATTGCACAAGTACAAGAATTATATCCAAATGAAACATTTAATATAATTGAACTTGGAGCACATCCGGTAATGGAACAAATGGTTTCAAATTTATCTATAAATACTTATGTATCTAGTATGAATAGAAGTATGGATATATTTTATTATATTTTAGAAATGAGAAAAAAAATATTAGATAGTAAATTTATTGATTTAATTAAAGAAAAATGTAAAAAATATGATACTAAAATTTTATTTGATGAACCATTATTATTTCAAAATTATAATTCTTTAAAATTAACTGAATTATCTAATATATTAGGTATATATTTTCCAAATATAGGTCCACAAGATTTATATAATTTTGCAACTATAAATAAATTAATAGAAAATTATGGTAAATCTCAAGAAATTATATATTCTCCCAAAAAACTAAATTATGATGATGAAGATCCTATTGTAATTATTGGAGCAAGTTGTATTCTACCTTATGATATATATTCTTTGAATGATTTATGGGATAAATTATTAAATGGTTTTGATGGAATTAGAATATTAAAAGATTTAGATAATTTACCATGTGGTTTTATAGATGATTTAATTTTTGATAATAATAAATTTAAAATTTCCAAAAAAGAAGCAGAATCTATGGATCCACAACAAATTTTAGCATTAATATTATCAGATTTACTATTTCAAGATTCTGGATTAAAAAAAGAAGATTTATGGGGAACAAAAACAGGAGTTTATATTGGTTGTTGGAATTTAGATTATGAAGGAAATAAATCATCCGCTTATTATGCAATTGGTAAAAATCCTAGTATTATTTCAGCAAGGATTAGTAGTCATTATAATCTTTTAGGCCCTTCAAAAGTTATTAATACAGCATGTGCATCATCTTTAGAATGTGTTTATGATGCTTATAAAGATATCAAGTTGGGAAATATAGATTTTGCAATTGCCGGAGGAGTAAATATGTTAGGGTCGAAAGATTTTACACATGCTATGAAAAAATCTTCATTTTTAGGAGATAGCGGTAGATGTAAATCATTTGATAACTCTGCAGATGGATATGTTAGATCAGAAGGAGGTGGGTTAGTATTAATTGCAAGAAAATCGAAAGTAACTAGTTATTATGCGGAAATTATAGGAGGATCCACTAATCATAATGGATATTCACCACTAATTACAGTTCCAAGTAGTGAGGCCCAAAAAAGACTTATTATTGATTCTTGTAAGGATGCAAATATAAGTTCTAATGAAATAGATTATATAGAATGTCATGGTACTGGAACCAAAATAGGAGATCCTCTAGAAATTGCTGGATTGAAAGATATTATAGATTCTAAAAGAAAAAATCCATGTTATTTGGGGTCAATTAAAAGTAATATAGGTCATTTAGAATCAGGAGCAGGAATAGCAGGATTAATAAAATCAATCCTTATTTTAAAAAAACAATTAATTCCACGAAATATTCATATTAAAGAACTTAATAAAAATTTAAATTTACATAATGGAATGAAAGTTGTAACAGAACATATAGAAAGTAATATAAATATTATAGGAGTTAGTAGTTTTGGGTTTGGTGGAAGTAATGGACATATTTTATTGAAAAAAAGTGATAATAATAAAGAAATTCCAGATATTGAATTAAACAAAAATGGAATATTAATCAAAAGAAATAATTCAATTAAAGATTCTAATTTGACAAAAACAAATAAAATAAAAAAAAGTAAAATAAAAAAAAGTAAAACAAATAAAATAAAAAAAAGTAAAACAAATAAAATAAAAAAAAGTAAAATATATTTAAATAATAATCATATTATTAATAATAATATGACAAATAATAAAAATGAATTTATTACTTTTCTAAATGATATAGGAATAACGACAGAAAATTACAGTAAACCATTATTAGACCAAAATTTAGATTCTTTACTATTAACAGAATTAATAGTTCAAATAGAGGATATTTATTCACACTCATTAGAAATGGAAGATATAAGTACAAATATGTTAAGTTGTGAAAATATTTTTAATAATATTTTTAATACAAGTTCAAAAACCACTAAGTCTAAATCAAAAAGAAAAAAATCGAAATCAAAAAAATATGAAAGTGAAAGTGAAAGTGAAAGTGAAAGTGAAAGTGAAAGTGAAAGTGAAAGTGAAAGTGAAAGTGAAAGTGAAA
>JGI20154J14316_10001089_pt1 | contig 24391 bp, 25 predicted proteins | sample COG_04_FD_14316 | JGI IMG/M metagenome (IMG submission 14316)
TGAAATATAATTTATAATTTATAATTTATAAACAACAACTTAGACTATTGATGAATCATAGGGAATGCTATATACTAATTATTAGGTCGTACAGATAACATCATCCATTGTTAATCTCGATCAAAAGTAATTCACGACCAAAAGTCTTCTAAAAAAACAATTCACGACCAAAAGTCTTCTTGTTTTAAAACCTGATAATTAATTTTTACGTTTAATCCAAAATAGGATTTAATGTAATTTANTTAATTGTCACTTTTTATATAAACAATTTAAGGATTAAATAACTAATATGAAATCAGATCTAGAAATTGCACAAAGTGCTCACATGGAAAAAATTGAAGACGTCGCAAAAAAAATAAGCATTACTCAAGACGCATTAATTAATTTTGGCCCTTACATGGCGAAAATTAACCCTAAAAAATTGGAGAAAAAAGAAAAAGAAGAAGCCAAATTAATTTTAGTGACTGCAATGAGCCCCACACCGGCAGGCGAGGGGAAAACCACCACTACTATTGGGTTAACAGATGCGCTCGCAAGTCAGGGTAAAAGTGTTGTTGCATGTTTGAGAGAGCCTTCATTGGGACCTGTTTTTGGTATGAAGGGGGGTGCAACAGGTGGCGGGTATGCCCAGGCAATTCCAATGGAGAACATCAACCTTCATTTTACTGGTGACTTCCATGCGATTACCTCAGCAAACAACCTCCTTGCTGCTTTAATAGACAACCACATATATCATGGAAATGAGTTGGGGATTGATCTTGAAGCCATTACCTTCAAAAGAGGGTTGGATATGAATGATAGGTCTTTAAGGAAGGTGAACATAGACAATGCACGTTATCAATATCAAGGGGGATTTAATATTTCCGTAGCAAGTGAGGTGATGGCAATTTTTTGCTTGGCTACATCGTTAGATGATTTGACATATAGATTAGGAGAAATACAGGTTGCTCAAAACCTTGATAAAAATAAATCACCTATTTATGCAAAAGACTTGAAGGCTCAAGGGGCAATGGCTGCATTACTAAAAGATGCTTTTATGCCTAACTTAGTCCAAACCTTAGAGCACAATCCAGTCTTAATCCACGGAGGGCCTTTTGCAAATATTGCACATGGCTGTAATTCATATGTGGCTACCCAACTAGGCGCTGATATGGCTGACTATGTTGTGACTGAAGCGGGTTTTGGCGCTGACCTAGGTGCAGAAAAATTTATTGACATCAAATGCAGACAAACAGGTCTTAAGCCAAACCTAATTGTCGTGGTTGCGACAATTAGAGCTTTAAAATATCATGGCGGAGTCAAAGTAGAAGAATTAAATAATGAAGATTTAGAGGCGCTTGAAAAGGGTTTTTCTAACTTAGAGCGTCATATTGAAAATTGCAGTCAACATTTTGGGTTAAATTTAGTGGTTGCTATCAATCACTTTAAAACAGATACCGATGAAGAAGTTAAGCTTGTTCAAGGTAAAGTCGAGAAACTAGGCTTCAAGGCTATTTTATGCTCGCACTGGGGGGAGGGCTCTAAGGGTGCAGAATTACTTGCCAAAGAAGCTATTGATCTTTCTGAAAAGCCAAATCAATTTAAGTTTCTTTATGATACTAAAGACTCTTTAAAGTCCAAACTAAAAACAATTGCTCAAACTATTTACCGTGCTAAAGATGTCATGTTTGAAGGCGATGCTTTAAGTCAACTTAAATTAATAGAGGATGAATATGCACACTTCCCTGTATGTATTGCGAAAACGCCATACTCTTTCTCAGGAGATGCAAAAGAGATTGGAGCTGTTTCTNANCACACACTGACCATTAGAGAGATTAGGTTGGTGAGGGGCGCAGGGTTTATTGTTGCAATTTGTGGAAGCGTAATGACTATGCCTGGGCTTCCTCTGAAGCCAGCAAGTGAAGGCATTTCAGTAAACTCTAATGGAGAAATAGAAGGTCTGAGCTAGGGATGAGAATATTAGCTTCAGAAGAGCAATCTGAGTTAATTGTAAATAAATCCAAATTTATTGGATATAGCGTTATTGTAAATTCAAGGGAGGACTTTTTAGGCAGACTAAGGGAAATAAAAACAATTAATTCTTCAGCAAGTCATGCTGTTTACGGATTAAGAATAAAAAAAAATACTATCGAACCTTATTTCAGTGATGATGGAGAACCATCAGGTACAGGAGGGAGGCCATTAATTAGTATTTTGGAATCCAAGAAAATTATTAATTGTGGACTCGTGGTTGTACGTTATTATGGTGGCATTAATTTAGGCATGGGAGGCCTTGCAAGAGCCTACAGCCAAGCAGGACTTCGAGCAATTTTAGCCTCAAAGTTAAATAATTTTATTGAATTATTTGAATATATATTTATCATTAAATACAATTATTTAGACATTATTTCTAAAGTTATACTTGATAATAATGGTATGATAATTGATCGAAAATTTGATCAAAATATTACACTTAAGGTAAAGGTTAGTGATGCCACTAGAGAGATAATAAAAAATAAATTTCCTATGATTGAAATCAATTCTTTAGCCTAGAATATCTTCCCCCTTTTTTTTAAAGCAATTAAACCCCATCTCATTATGTGACATTGTTAAATCTATGTGGTAATTCTGTTATTATTTACAGTAAACAATCATAAGGATGTACCAATGAAACTTGAATCGATAGCGCTTCATCATGGTTATGAGTCAAAAAAAAATGATCAAAAAGCAGCAACAGTTCCGATATATCAAACTTCTGGATTTACTATTGACGATACGCAGCATGGTGCTGATCTATTTGACCTTAAAGTTGAAGGGAATATTTATACCAGAATAGGGAATCCTACTAATGACGTCCTAGAAAAAAGAGTCGCGGAAATGGAGGGTGGCATTGCTGCCTTATCTCTTGCTTCAGGGATGGCAGCCATAACTTATGCTATCCAGACGATTACAAGGGCCGGTGATAATATTGTTAGCACTAGTCAGCTATATGGCGGAACTTATAATTGTTTTACTCACAGCTTTCCCAAGCAAGGTATAAATGTGAAGATGGTTGACGGAGCAGACTACAAGGGTCTTGAAGCAGCAATTGATGAAAATACTAAAGCTTTATATTGTGAGTCAATNGGTAACCCCCTGGGAAATATTATCGATTTAAAGAAATTTGCAGACATTGCCCATAAACATGGCATTCCTTTGATTGTGGACAATACTGTTGCCACTCCGTATCTGTGTAGACCCATAGATTTTGGAGCAGACATTGTCATTCATTCACTCACTAAATATATCGATGGTCATGGAGCGACAATTGGCGGAATTATTGTTGATTCTGGAAAATTTGATTGGACTAAGGAGCCTAAAAAATACCCTATGCTAAATGAGCCAGACCCTTCTTATCATGGGGTTGTTTATACTGAAACATTCGGTGCTGCCGCATTTATTGGCTGTTGTAGGGTGGTTCCTTTAAGAGAAACAGGTGCATGCCTATCTCCTAATAATGCTTACATTATCATGTTGGGGCTTGAGTCCCTTGGTGTCAGGATGGAGAGACATTGTTCCAACGCCCTTGCATTGGCAAAGTATTTAAAAAATCATGAACGTGTGGAGTGGGTAAACTATGCTGCGCTTCCAAATGATAAATATAATGATGTCTGTAAAAAAATTACAAACGGACAAGCGTCGGGCATTATTAGTTTTGGTATCAAAGGTGGAAGAGATGCAGGCGCTAAATTTATTGATGCACTTCAGATGATATTGAGAGTTCTCAGTATGGGTGATGCTAAATCGCTTGCATGCCATCCTGCATCAACATTACACAGACAGCTAACCCCAGAACAGAAGGTCTTAGCAGGGGTGAGTGAGGACTTAATAAGGATTTCTGTAGGGATTGAGCATATTGATGACATTATTCAAGATGTTGAGCAAGCAATTGAGGCTTCAAAAAAATAATGCATAATTAATTAAAATTAATCAAAGGAAGATAAGATATGAAACTTGAATCAATAGCACTTCATCATGGTTACGAGTCGGAAAAAACTACCAAGGCAGCAACAACACCAATTTACCAAACAACCTCATTTACTTTTGATGATACAAAACACGGAGCAGATTTATTTGACCTTAAGGTTGAAGGAAATATTTACACAAGAATAATGAATCCTACCAACGCGGTACTTGAGCAAAGAGTCGCGGAAATGGAGGGGGCATTGCTGCCTTATCTCTTGCGTCTGGTATGGCTGCAATTACTTATGCGATTCAGTGCATTACAAGAACAGGTGATAATATTGTAAGCACCAATCAACTCTACGGAGGGACATATAATTTATTTGCACATAGTTTTCCTCAACAAGGGTTAAATGTAAAAATGGTTGATGGCGGAGACTTTAAAGCAATCGATGCGGCAATAGATGATAATACTAAGGCTCTTTACTGCGAATCAATTGGGAACCCTTTAGGAAACATTATTGATTTAAAGGAACTTGCAGACATTGCACATAAGCATGGCATTCCCTTGATTGTTGACAATACCGTCCCAACTCCCTACCTATGCAGACCCATTGATTTTGGTGCAGATATTGTGATTCATTCACTTACTAAATATATGGGTGGGCATGGCACAACGATTGGTGGAGCTATAGTTGATTCTGGAAAATTCGATTGGGCCAAGGAGCCAAAAAAATACCCTATGCTTAATGAGCCGGATCCCTCTTATCACGGCGTTGTTTATACGGAAGCTTTAGGACCTGCAGCATTCATTGGTCGATGTAGGGTGGTTCCATTAAGAAATACAGGCGCAGCACTTTCACCGCATAGTGCCTTCCAAATTATGCAAGGTCTAGAAACGCTGGGTCTTAGGATCAAGCAACATTGTGAGAACGCACTTACACTTGCAAAATATTTAGAAAATCATGACTGTGTCGAGTGGGTTAATTACGCCGCCTTACCTAATGATAAATACAACAGTTTATGTAAAAAAATTACTAATGGTAAAGCTTCAGGCATTATCAGTTTTGGTATTAAGGGTGGAATTAAAGCTGGAACTAAATTTATTGATGCATTACAAATGATTTTAAGGCTTGTGAATATTGGGGATGCCAAATCACTTGCATGTCACCCAGCCTCTACAACTCATAGACAATTGAGCCCCGAGGAGCTAGCTTTAGCTGGGGTGAGTGAGGATATGGTAAGAATTTCCGTGGGTATAGAGCACATTGATGACATTATAAGCGATGTTGAGCAGGCACTCGAGGCGTCAAAAAAATAATGCTCTTTGAGATTTTTTTAGGATTAATTCTTTTAGTTAGTATTCTAATCTTATGGAAAGTTTTCCAAGAACCAAGGCAAAATAATTTAGATAAACTGCTAGAGGAAAAGCATCGCTCTATGATTGTCGATATTAACGACAGTCTAAATAAATCTTCAGACCGACTCAATAAGACAGTTTCAGAGGAATTAAAATCAACTAGAAAGTCAGTCAATGATCTACAGTTATCTCAACAGGAAGCATTGTCAAAGATACGTGAAGAAATTACTGAAAAATTACATAAAACACTTTCTGAACAAGGCAAGGCCCAACAAGAAACTCTTCAAAATTCTCTAAAAAATACGGCTTTGCAATTGATTGCATCTATTGAAACACTAACAAAATCTGTTGATAAACGATTAGAGGCAATTACAGGAAAGGTTCAGGAAAGATTAGATGAAGGATTTAAAAAAACAAACCAAACCTTTATTAGTGTTATGGAAAGATTAGCAACAATTGATGAGGCACAAAAAAAGATTGATGGCCTAACAACCAATATGGTGAGTTTACAAGAATTATTGGGAGATAAGAGATCAAGGGGGGCATTCGGAGAGCTACAATTAGAGGGTTTAATTAAAAATATATTGCCACCAGACTCATATAGTTTTCAACATACTTTTTCAAAAGGCGTTAGAGCAGACTGTGTTTTATTTCTTCCGGACCCAACGGGGACTGTTGCAGTTGACTCAAAATTTCCAATGGAAAATTATCAAAAAATGTTTGATATAAAGCTTTCTGATATCGATAAAGCTAAAGCACAAAAACAATTCAAAGTTGATGTTAAAAAACATATCGCTGACATTGCAAGCAAATATATCATTTCTGATGAAACCTCAGATGGTGCCGTGATGTTTATACCCGCAGAAGCTGTATTTGCTGAAATACATGCTTATCACCCAGAACTTATTCAAGAGGCAATGGCAAAAAAAGTTTGGTTAGTATCTCCTACCACTCTTATGGCTGTTCTTAATACGGCCAGGGCAGTCCTAAAAGATGTTGAAACCAGAAAACAAGTTCATATTATAAAATCTGAACTTGGCAAACTTGGAAAAGAATTTGATCGCTTTGATACAAGGATGAAAAAATTAGCAGATAATATCCGACAAGCACATGAAAATGCACAAGATGTTCATATTACTAGTCAAAAAATTACACAAAGATTTACGCAAATTGAAAAGGTTGAGCTTGAGGATGACCCAAATAATGTCCTTGATTTTGAAGAAAAGCCAATAATTAATAAAAAAAATGAAGCTTAAGCTATTATTTTTTGCAAGCTTAAGAGAGCGATTTGGGTTTAGTTATAAAGAAATTACCTTGGCAAAGGACGTGAAGTCACCAGAAGAGTTTTTGCAACTAATGAGTTTAGGGGCTGGAGAAGATTGGATAAAATTATTGGAAGATAAAAATTTATATAAGGTAGCTATTAATCAAAACCTTGCATCCTGGCGAGCTGTCATAAATGATGGCGATGAACTGGCAATTTTTCCGCCAATAACAGGAGGTTAAAATGGCTATAATTATTCAAGAGGATAGTTTTTCTATCTCAAAAATTTGTGCAGAGTTATCAGATAAAGATAATGTCGGGGCTATAGTAAGTTTTAGTGGACATGTAAGAGAGTTCTCAAAAGACAAGCAACTGAAGTATTTAGAGATTGAACATTACCCTGGTATGACTGAGAAAGCTCTTGAAGACATTGAAAAAAAAGCAATGAAAAATTGGGATGTTGCTGATATAAGGATCGTTCATAGGGTAGGAAGACTTTTACCTAAAGATTTAATTGTAGGCGTCATTGTTTCGAGTATGCATCGCTCAAATGCCTTTAAGGCATGTGAGTTTGTTATTGATTTTTTAAAAACAGACGCNCCTTTTTGGAAGAAAGAGATCTCTGAAGATAGTGAAAATTGGGTCGATGAAAGACAGGAAGATATTATTAAGAAAACAAACTGGAATTAAAAGGATTAAATTGTCTTTTTTCAAGCATAATTTAATTCAAGATAACTAAAAAAAATTTGTAAAATATGAAAGTAAACAAGGTTGTATTCCCAGTAGCTGGCTTAGGTTCAAGGTTTTTACCTGCAACTAAATCCATTCCTAAAGAGATGTTGCCAATTATCGATAAACCTTTAATTCAGTATGCAGTGGATGAGGCAATAGATGCAGGTTTTAGTGAGCTGATTTTTATTACAGGCAATACAAAAANGGCTATACAAGATCATTTTAAATTTAATCCTGATTTAAATATTTCTAATTTAACAGAAGACAAAAAAAATTTTCTATCAGAAATNCATAGAGTTATACCTAGTCATGTTTCGTGCAAATATATTATCCAAGATGAGCCTTTAGGGCTTGGTCATGCAATATTACAGGCTAAAGAGGCTATTGGTGAAGACCCTTTTGCAGTTGTGTTGGCTGATGATCTTATTGATTCTAAACAAGGTGTCCTTAAACAAATGTTAGATCATTATAAGGATGAAAATTCATCAATCATTTCTGTGCAAAAAATTATGAAATCAGAGTCTATTAATTATGGAATTATTGAATTCAAAGAAGTTAATAAAGATCTTATGAAAATTATTNATATAGTTGAGAAACCTTCTCCTGAAAATGCTCCTTCAAATTATGGTGTTGTAGGCCGATATATCNTTAGTAGTANGATATTTTCTATGCTTGATAAAGTATCAGCTGGCGTTGGCAATGAAATTCAATTAACTGATGCCNTAAAATTGTTACTAAAAACAAATCCTATTTATAGCTATAAGTTTAGTGGAACTAGGCATGACTGCGGAACAAAGATAGGGTTTATAAAAGCTAATATTGCTTTTGCTTTAAATGATCCGAATTACAGTGATGATTTAAAGATATATATTAAAAATTTATTATGACGAGTAAGGATATAGTCAAAGATTCCGAGATTTTATACTCTTATGATGAAATTAAAATTAGCATTTCGAATATAGCAGATGCAATAAACGAATATTTTAAAGAATTAAGTTATAGTGTAACTGTTTTACCGGTAATGAAAGGTGCGATTCCTTTTGCTGGCTACCTTATCCCTCAGCTTTCGTTTAATACTAATATCGAGTATGTACATGTAACCCGATACCATCAAAACATTGGAGCAAAGAATTGCAGTTGGATTTATAAGCCAAATGCTAGTGTCATTAAAAATAAAGATATATTGGTGCTAGATGATATTCTTGACGAGGGAATTACACTTCTCAATATAAAAAATGAATTAAAATCTATGGGAGCAAGATCAATAGTGACAGCTGTTTTATTTGATAAAAAAATTAGTAAAAATAAATCAATGACTGCAGACTTTGTAGGCTTAGAAGTTCCTAATAAGTATGTTTACGGGTTTGGCTTAGACTTTAAAGGAGGTGGGCGAAACCTCCCCAATCTATTCTCATTTAATGAAAAATAAGAAAAATACTAAAAGAATTGACCCTCAATTAGCTCGCGAATCTGAGCTTTATGAAAACCCAATACCAAGTAGAGAATTAATCCTGCAAGTGATGGAAGAACATGGAGTGCCTGTTAAAAAATCTGACTTAATAAAAATGTTACAGATTCAAGAAAACGAGATTATTTTTTTTGAAAAAAGAATAAGGGCAATGGAACGACAAGGGCAAGTCTTAATTAACCGTAAAGATGTTTTATGTATCTCAAAAAAAATAAATTTAAGCTCAGGTCGGGTGATGGGGCATCCAGATGGCTATGGTTTCTTGATTCCAGACGACGAAGGAATGGATGATGTTTTTTTATCCCCAAGAGAAATGTCTCAGGTATTTAATAAAGATCGTGTAATGGTTCAGGTAACAGGCCAGGATAGAAGAGGGAGGCTGGAGGGAAAGATTGTTGAGGTACTTGAACGGGTGAATAAGGTTTTAGTAGGAAGAGTTATCCAGGGACAAGGTGTGACAGTGGTCTCGGCTGAAGATAAAAGAATTAGCCAGGATATTTTAATACCATATGACTTAGACCTTGATGCAAAAACAGGTGATGTAGTCGAGGTTGAGATAACAACCCAACCCAGCTTCAGAAGTAAACCTATGGGTAAGGTGATAAATATTCTTGGTAATTATTCTGACAGCGGCATTGAGATTGAAATTGCTTTAAGAAAACACAACTTACCTTATGAGTTTTTGAAGGAAGTTATTGATGAGGCAGAGTCATTTGATCAAAAAGTAAATGAAAAAGACTTTAAGGGTCGTATTGATATAAGAGATTTACCATTAGTAACTATTGATGGTGAGACAGCAAGAGATTTTGATGATGCAGTTTATGCCGAGCAAAAAAAAGATAGTTGGAGATTGGTTGTTGCAATTGCTGATGTTAGTAATTATGTAAAAGAGAACTCAAAATTAAATGAATCTGCATTAGAAAGAGGCAACTCGGTTTATTTTCCAAGGCGTGTAATACCTATGCTGCCAGAAGCTCTTTCAAACGGTCTTTGTTCGCTAAACCCAAATGTTGATCGGTTGTGTATGGTCTGTGATATGACTTTTGATTTAAACGGAGACATTACGAATTATAAATTTTATCCTTCAGTGATGAATTCAAAGGCAAGGCTAACTTATACAATTGTTGATAAAATATTAAATCATGACGACCAGCTGTTAAAAAAGGAGTACCAAAAATCATATGGTGATTTAGTTAATTTACAAAATTTATTTAGACTTTTATCAAAGAAAAGAGAAAAAAGAGGGGCAATAGATTTTGATTCAACGGAGACCTCAATCGTATTCAATGACAAGGGAAAAATTGACTTTATAAAGCCTATTTATAGAAATGAGGCGCATCGAATTATAGAAGAATGTATGTTATCTGCAAATGTTTGTGCAGCAAACTATCTATTAGATAATCCTGGCGATGGCATATACCGAAATCACGAAACACCCTCAGAGGAAAAGCTAGCGAATCTTAGAGATTTTTTACTTGATTTTGGTCTGACTCTGGGAGGCGGATCTGAACCAACGGTAAAAGATTATGGAGAAATACTTAAAAAGATCGCTAATCGACCAGATTCACATTTGCTGCAAACAGTTTTATTGAGATCAATGCAGCAAGCAGTTTATAGCAGTAAAAATCTTGGGCATTTTGGTCTCGCTTATTCAGCTTACACCCACTTTACTTCGCCTATTAGAAGATACCCTGATCTAATGGTGCATCGTGCAATTAAGTCACAAATTATGGGTAAGGCGCCAGTTATTAAAAATATTGAAGCTGTAGCTTTACATTGCTCAACCACAGAGAGAACGGCTGATGATGCTACAAGGGATGTTGAATCATGGCTAAAATGTTATTTTATGCAAGACAAGGTGGGGCAAAGTTTTTGGGGGACAGTTGCTGGTGTAACCGGCTTTGGTTTATTTATAGAGCTTGATGATATATATATTGAGGGGCTTTTACATGTAACTGAGTTGGGTAACGATTACTTTACATTCGACAAAGCAAGGCATGCAATGGTAGGCGAAAAAACGAATCTAACTTACCGGCTAGGCGATCGTTTAGAGGTAAAAGTCATTAGAGTTGATTTAGATACAATAAAAATTGATTTAGGTTTAATCGGCTCACAAAAAAAATCTTCAAAAAAATTTAAAAAATCATTTATTAGGTCTGAAAAAAGTAATAAAAAAATTAAACGAAAAAAGAAAAAATGAGCACTGAAAAGAAAATATATGGATTTCATTCAATTACCTCACAAATCAGATTAGATTCTTTAGCAGTCAAGGAGGTATTTATTGATGAGGCAAGAACTGATGGCAGAGTAAATGATTTAATAAAGTTGATTAAAGAGAACGAAGTGAAATTTCATCTATCAACTAAAGATAGACTTGATGGTATGGTTTCAAGCAATAAGCATCAAGGTGTGGTGGCGTTAGTGAGAGAAACGCAAAATAGGTATGTAACTATTGAGGATATTATTGAGGAAAATCATGATAAAGCTCTTTTATTTTTAATACTTGATGGCGTCGTTGATCCTCATAACCTTGGGGCATGTTTTAGGGTTGCTGATGCTATGGGTGTTGATGCATTAATTTGTCCGAAAGATAATGCGGTTGGATTAAATGCGACTGTAAGAAAGGTTGCATGTGGTGGTACAGAGTCTGTGCCTTTTGTAGTTGTGACAAATTTAGCTCGGACAATAAGATACCTTAAGAGCTCAAATGTCTTTGTTTATGGAACAGATGATGATGCAAATAAACCTCTTCAAGAAACTCACTTTAAAGGTTCCATTGCTTTGGTGATGGGATCTGAAGGAAAAGGAATGAGGCGACTAACAAAAGAGTTATGTGATGATATTTTCTCAATTCCTATGATGGGCCAAGTTGAAAGCTTAAATGTAAGTGTGGCTTCAGGAATTTGCTTGTATGAAATTAACCGCCAGAAAACCTAATACTAAATAAAAAAGGGCTTCACTTTTGAAGCCCTTTTTTTAATTGGCTCCTCAACCTGGGCTCGAACCAGGGACAACATGATTAACAGTCATGTGCTCTACCAACTGAGCTATTGAGGAATAACTTGTTTTAATCCGAGCATTTTAACAAAGCTTTTAAATTGAATCTAGTCTTCTATTGCTTCTTTAATTCGCTTGAGTGCTTGTTTTAAATTATCCAATGAAGTTGCAAAAGATATCCTAAAATAATTGGGTGCTCCAAATGCTGTTCCCGGAACTACAGCAACACCTTTAGTCTCTAGCAAGAATTCAGAAAATGCAATGTCATCATTATTTTTTAGTTTGCCATCGTTATATAATTTTTTTATTGCTTCTTCTGCAAACGGGAAGGAGTAAAAAGCCCCTTTAGCATCTATACATTTAATGCCTTTAATATCATTAAAGGCATCTACAACAAAACGATGTCTTTCTTTAAAAGCCTCTACCATAGGTATAATACATGATTGATCACTATTGAGAGCGGCTTCTGCCGCAACCTGTGAAATTGATGTTGGGTTTGAAGTTGATTGCGATTGTAAAATGCCCATTGCCTCAATTATATTTTTAGGTCCAGCAGCATAACCAATTCTCCAGCCAGTCATCGAGTAAGCTTTCGAAACGCCGCTCAAAATAATCGTTCTATCTTTAAGCTTAGGCTCAACCATAGCAATATTAAAAAATGGTTCGTCATTTAGATTAATTTTTTCATAAATATCATCAGTGCCTATGAAGACGTTAGGGTACTTTAATAAAATTTCTGCTAATTTTTTTAATTCATCTTTGGAGTAAACAGAGCCAGTGGGGTTTGAGGGAGAATTAAGCATAACCAATTTGGTATTTTCAGTAATTGCATCTTCAAGCTGTGATGGTAAAACCTTGAATTCTTGTGCAATACCACAGGGAATGACAACAGATTTTGCACCCGTTAGCTCTGCTATATCAGTATATGAAACCCAGTATGGTGCTGGGATAATAACTTCATCACCATGATCGAGAATAGCAAGACACAAATTAAAGATACATTGTTTTCCACCAGTACCAACAATCACCTCACTTGAGTTATAAGTGAGATTATTCTCATTTTGTAATTTATCAACAATTGCTTTTTTTAAACTTGGAGTACCTGTTGCTGCGGTGTATTTTGTAAAACCTGATTTTATTGCTTCAATCGCCGCCTCCTTAATGAAGTCAGGTGTGTCAAAGTCAGGTTCGCCTGCGGCTAAACCTATAATGTCCTTTCCCTCTGATTTTAATTTTAGTGCTTTAGCGGTAATAGCGAGTGTAGGCGACTCTTGAATTCGTCCCATACACTTTGAAAGGGGTGACTTACTCACAACATTATCCGTTAAGTAATTAAAGATTTTAATTTTACTGTAAAAATCTTATGGGTTGAATCTATATTTACAATTAATACTTATTATTTTTTAAAATCCAAGCTTTGTTTGGGTCAACCGCATCCAAAGTCGATTGTATCTGCGCAACCTTTTTTGAATCACCTCTACTTTTATAAATTACAGCTTCCCTTAAAAGCGCATCAGAGTTATTTTCGTCAATCTCTAAAGCTTTATCATATGATTTTAATGCATCTGAAATTTTACCAAGCTTTTCGTATGCATAACCAAGTTCGTACCATGCCTCTGTATTATTTGGCTCATTTTTTACCCACTCTTTTGTGACAGCTTCAAGCTCAGCCCAATTTTTTTTTGTCTTAGGGATTGCAATCTTCAAAAAATAAGGTTTTTTATCTTCATCTTCCTCCCAAAGCGCTTTACCAGTTATGGGAAAAACAGTTTCAACCTCCTTATTCATTAATGGCTTAATCCAATCAGCAGGTAATGAGTAATAATTTCCATAGCCAGTTGTTTTGAATGTATTTATACCGATTAGGTTGCCTTTTAAATCAAATAACCCACTTCCACTTGCCCCCATCCGAAACTTTGCTGAACTGAGTATAATATTTTCCCCTTCAAAATCATAAGTAGCAATAATATTTCCTCCAGTGGTTAATGCGACAGGTGCGCCACCAGAATGGCCAATTCCAACTATCTCTTGGCCTTTTTTTAGGTTTCTACTATTACCAAGTGGGACAGGTTTAACTGGTAAATTAAAGACTGATAATAGACAAAGATCATGCCACCTGTCTGCTTGAACCCCAGTTACAGGAAAGCTAGAATCACCATAGGAAACCCAAGGAGACTTAGTTTTTCTTAGAACATGACAATTAGTTATGACTTTATCTTTGGCAACAACAACTCCTGATCCATAAGCCAGACCAGCTTCTGTATAGCCTCTAATAACGACGCTAGAAGACCAGGCATTCATTAAGTTTTCCCTATCAAATGCAAGGGTTGTGAAAGAAGCACTGAGTGTTAATATAAGTATGAGAAGTCTAGACATTTTAAAATTTTCCTGTTAATTAAATACTACTTTAAAAGACTGGATCTATTTATTAAAGTTCTCATACCAGCTAAATTAATTTTTTAAAAAAAGTGATAGTTTGAATTTAACCTTTCCTAACAGTCCGTTTGTTCTTAATCAGCCTTTTAAACCAGCTGGTGATCAACCTAATGCAATCAAAAAGTTAGTGGATGGCATTAATAAAAATGAGAAATTTCAAACTTTGTTAGGTGTAACAGGCTCTGGTAAAACATTTACCATTGCTAATGTTATTGCTCAAACAGGACGACCCTCTATAGTAATGGCACCCAACAAAACACTAGCCGCACAACTTTATTCAGAGTTTAGAGATTTTTTCCCAAATAATGCTGTTGAATACTTTGTATCTTATTATGACTACTATCAGCCTGAAGCTTATGTTCCTGGAAGAGATGTATTTATAGAAAAAGATTCAAGTATTAATGATCATATAGAACAAATGCGACTATCAGCAACTAAATCTTTACTTGAAAGAGATGACTCAATTATTGTTGCAACAGTATCAGCAATTTATGGCATTGGTGATCCTGTTGATTATCATGGAATGGTCCTTCATATTCAAAAAGATGAAAAAATTCTTCAAAGAAATATAATTTTGCGTTTGGTATCAATGCAATATGATAGAAATGATTTTGATTTTTCTAGAGGTTGTTTTAGGGTTAGGGGTGATGTAATAGATATATTTCCTGCTGAAAATTCTGAGACAGCAATCAGAGTTACATTGTTTGATGACGTTATTGAATCTATAACTGCCTTTGACCCTTTAACTGGGCAACTATTTGATAAGCTTAATAGATTCACAATATATCCCTCAAGTCACTACGTTACCCCGCGAGAAACAACGCTTAAGGCTATTGAGCGGATTAAAGAAGAATTGGTAGAAAGGGTAAAAGAGTATATATCTCAAGGAAAGCTTTTAGAGGCTCAACGAATAGAGCAGAGAACAAAATTTGATTTAGAAATGCTAAATGAAATTGGTTTTTGCAAGGGAATTGAAAATTACTCAAGGCATTTATCAGGTCGAAAGGCGGGAGAGCCTGCCCCAACCTTACTAAATTATCTTCCTAATAATGCATTAATGATTATAGACGAGAGTCATGTTACGGTTCCTCAAATTGGTGGTATGTCAAAAGGAGATCGTGCAAGAAAAAATAATTTAGTTGATTATGGTTTTAGATTACCATCAGCACATGACAATCGACCCTTAAAATTTCATGAATTTGAAGCAATTATGCCTCAATGTATTTTTGTATCTGCAACGCCTGCTGATTACGAGGAAAAGCATTCAAAAATTATTGTTGAACAGGTTGCTAGACCAACTGGGTTAATAGACCCAGAGATAGAGATAAAACCAGCTAATTCACAAGTAGATGATGTGCTGAGTGAAATTAAAATTAGGGTTGAGATAAATGAAAGAGTCCTCATTACAACCCTGACAAAGAGGATGGCTGAGGATCTTACAGACTATTTAACTGAACATTCAATAAAGGTAAGGTACCTTCATTCTGAAATAGACACTGTTGAAAGGGTAGAGATTATAAGAGACTTAAGACTAGGTAAATTTGATGTGGTGGTAGGTATTAATCTATTGAGAGAGGGTCTTGATATACCTGAGGTATCACTTGTTGCTGTATTGGATGCCGATAAGGAAGGATTTTTGAGGTCGGAAAGATCTCTTATTCAGACTGCAGGTAGGGCTGCGAGAAATTTAAATGGAAAGGTTATCTTTTATGCTAATAGCACCACAAGAAGTATGCAGGCTGCAATTGATGAGACAGGGAGAAGAAGAAAAAAACAACTTAAATTTAACAAGGATAATAATATTACTCCCGTTGGTATCTTGAAAAAAGTAAAGGATATTATCGAAAGCGTTCAGGATGAAGAAGAGTTTAAAAGGCAAAAAGCCCAATCAAAGTCAAATCGAAAGTATGAAGATTTTACTGAGCCACAAATAATAAAAGAGATAGGAAAGCTTGAAAAAGTCATGCAGTCGTCAGCCAGAAATCTTGAGTTTGAAAAAGCTGCAAATACGCGTGATTTAATAAAATTTTTGAAAGAAAAAATTTATGGTGCCAACATTAAAGATAAAATTAATTAACTTAAAAACATTGATTTAAAACATTTAAGTCAATATAATTAGCAACCTTTAATCCTTGCTTCACAACATGAGTTGGAAGCTATAAACCATAAGGAGAGTTTATGCGACATTACGAAATCGTTTTTATTGTTCATCCTGATCAAAGTGAGCAAGTACCTTCAATGATCGAAAGAATTCAAAAATCTGTTTCAACCAATAAAGGCAACATTCATCGCTTGGAAGATTGGGGAAGAAGACAACTTGCTTATCCAATTCAAAAAATACATAAAGCACATTATGTTCTTATGAATATTGAGTGTTCTTTAGAATCTTTGGCAGAGTTGGAACATAACTTTAAGTTTAACGATGCTGTTATTAGGCATCTTGTAGTTTCCAAAAAAACAGCAGTTACCTCAGAGTCTCCAATGATGGGTGAAGAAAAATCTAAGTCACTTCTTGGAGAAAATCAAAATAAAGAGGTATCTCATTCTGAAGAAAAGGCACCAGTAGTCAAAAAAGAAGCTAAAGAAGAAAAGGCACCAGTAGCTNAAAAAGCTCCTGCAGCTAAAAAAGAAGCTAAAGAAGAAAAGGCACCAGTAGCTAAAAAAGCTCCTGCAGCTAAAAAGGCNNCTGCAGCNAAAAAGAAAGAAGGAGATGCCTAACTAGTGAATAAACTTCAAATCGAGGGTGAAATCTTATTTGAAGACAAAATTCGTTACACCCCTTCAGGGTTGGTTGTTCAAAGCTTTAAAATAGGACATAAATCTTTTCAACAAGAAGCGAATTTAAAAAAAGATGTAAGTATTGAATTGGAAGCAATTTTTATTGATAAACATATGAGGAAAAGAAATTCAGATTGGGAAACAATTTTTATTTATAGGGTTTCTGGACAAGAAATCATTTAAATCAACGAAATTAGTTTTCCACATTTCTGAAATTAAAAAATTAGGAGTTATATAATTATGGCAAGAGATATGTACAAAAGAAGAAGGTATTGCAGATTTTCTGCTGAAGGGATAAGTGAGGTTGATTACAAAGATATCGGAATACTTAAAGACTTCATCACAGAGAATGGAAAGTTAATCCCTGCGAGAATTACTGGAACAAAAGCAAGATATCAAAGACAACTTTCAACTGCTGTAAAGCGTGCACGATTTTTAGCTTTGCTTCCGTTTACAGATAAGCATTAGGAGGAAAAATGGAAATTATACTACTTGAAAAAATTGTAAATCTTGGTGAATTAGGTGATGTAGTAAACGTCAAAGATGGATTTGGAAGAAATTTCTTAATACCCCAAGGTAAGGCTAAAAGGGCTACAGCTCAAAACATGGAAGAATTTAAAGTTAAAAAGGCTGAACTTGAAAAACAGCAAGCAGCACTAGAGAAATTATCTCAACAAAGAGCTAAAAAACTTGATGGAGTGAGTATTACAATTTCTCAGAAAGCTGGTGTGGATGGCAAACTTTTTGGATCTGTAAATAATATTGATATTTCTGAAGCACTTCTTAAAGAAGGACATGAGGTTGCAAAATCTGAAATTAGACTTCCCGATGGGCCACTTAAGTCAACAGGAGAGTTTGATATTACGATTGATCTTCAACATGAATCAACTGCTTTAATCAAAGTTACTATCGAAGGTGAAGAGTAATATTTTCAAATAAATTTAATTTTTTAGGCTGTCAATGAGGCAGCCTTTTTTTTATTCGTTATAATGAAAAGATGGACGAAAACCAAATATCATCTCTAAAAGTACCACCTCATTCAATTGAGGCAGAACAATCAATTTTAGGTGGGCTATTGATTGATAATAAGGCAATTGATAGAATCGCCGGCCAAGTTTCAGCCTCTGATTTTTATAGAAATGATCATCAAATTATTTTTTCTCATATAAGCAAATTAATTGATCATAATCAACCTGCAGATATTGTAACTGTTGCAGAATCTTTAGAGCAGAATTCAGAATTAACTAAAGTAGGCGGGGTAGCTTATCTTGGACTTATTGCTGAAAATACTCCCACAGCTTCAAATATCTCAGGCTACGCAAAAATTGTTCGTGAAAGATCAATTATGAGAAATCTTGTAGAAGTTGGTTCAGACATTGTAGAGAGTGCCTTTTCTCCTCAAGGTAAAGATGCACAGCAGTTACTGGACGAGTCGGAATCTAAAATCTTTCAAATTGCTGATGCCGGGACTTCAGAAAAATTAGGTTTCGTTGATATTAAAGAGTTATTACCAAAAGCCGCTCAAAGAATTGATGACTTATATCAATTAGATGATCCAAATGGAGTCACTGGTGTCCCTACAGGATATGCTGACTTGGATCAGAAGACAGCTGGTCTTCAGCCAGGAGATTTGATTATTATTGCTGGTCGGCCATCTATGGGTAAAACTTCTTTAGCCTTAAATATTGCCGAGCATGTTGGAATGGAAGCTGGTTTACCCGTAGCCATATTTTCAATGGAAATGGGTGCAGCACAGCTAACAATGCGTCTACTGGGTTCGGTAGGTAAATTAGACCAACATAAGATGAGGATTGGACAATTAGAAGATGAGGATTGGCCAAAGTTAACCAATGCCTTGGGTGTCCTAAATGAAGCTCCAATATTTATAGATGAGGGGTCTGCTTTAAATTCATATGAAGTTCGTGCAAGAGCTAGAAGGTTACATCGTCAACAAGGTAAATTAGGGCTTATTGTTATTGATTATATTCAGCTTATGTCATCTGCAAATGATCAATCAGGAGAGAATAGGGCAACTGAGGTTTCTGAGATTTCAAGATCGTTAAAAGCATTAGCGAAAGAGTTAAATGTTCCTGTTGTTGCACTTTCTCAGCTCAATAGAAGTGTAGAGTCTAGACCTGATAAAAGGCCAATGATGTCAGATTTGAGAGAATCTGGTGCTATCGAACAAGATGCTGATGTGATTATGTTTATATATCGAGATGAGGTTTATAACCCTGAAACAGCTGAAAAGGGTGTGGCTGAAATTCTTTTATCAAAACAAAGGAATGGTCCTACAGGCGTAGCAAAATTGACTTTCCTTGGACAATATACGCGCTTTGAAAATTACGCAAATCCAGGGTACGATTCAAATACATAAACTATGCGTCCGATAAAAGCTTGTATAAATTTAAGCGCACTTACTTTTAATCTTCAATCAATCAAAAAAATTGCAAAAAACAGTAAGGTAATGGCAGTTCTAAAAGCCAATGCTTATGGACATGGGTTAATCGAGTCAGTCAAGGCAATAAAAAATGTAGAGGGAATAGCAATTCTAACTATTGAAGAAGCTTCTAAAATTAGAAAGGCAGGCTATAAAAATACAATATTACTCCTTGAAGGTTTATTTGCTGCCGAGGAAATTTACCAAGCAGAGAAACTAAATCTAAACATAACCTTACATAATGATCGGCAAATTGAATTTTTAGATAATGTAGTTTTAAAGAATCCTGTAAGCGTTCATTTGAAAATCAATACAGGAATGAATAGATTGGGATTCCCTCCCGATCAAATTGATTATCTGATTGAGAATTTAAATGCCAACCCAAACGTGTCAGATATAACTTTAATGACACACTTTGCTTCTGCTGATGAAAAAGAGGGGATTACAAAACAGTTAGATTGCTTTAATCGCATCACAGATAACTATAACCTTAGCAGTTCCGTAGCTAATTCAGCAGCCCTTTATAAATTTCCTGAATCGAGGCTTGATTGGGTTAGGCCAGGTATTATGTTGTACGGCGCATCTCCTTTTGAAGATATTTCAGCTAAAAAACTTGATGTAAAGCCTGTGATGTCTCTAGTTAGTGAAATTATTGCTGTACAGGATCTTAAAACAGGGCAAGCCGTAGGTTACGGTAATAATTTTATCGCCAAAAAAGATATGCGCATAGGGATAGTTGCGTGTGGTTATGGAGATGGATACCCCCGACATGCCAAGACAGGAACACCAATCTTGGTTGATCAAAAAAAAACAACAACTATTGGAAGAGTTTCTATGGATATGCTTTATGTTGATTTATCTAATAATCCTAATGCAGATATAGGCTCAGAAGTAGAAATGTGGGGAAATAATATTCCTGTCGATGATGTTGCAAAGAACTCAGGCACCGTGGGGTATGAATTATTATGTAATGTTACCGCTTCAACTCGAGTTCCATTGGAGTACGAAGATGGCTAAAAGTAAATCAGCTTTTCAGTGTAGAGAGTGTGGGGGCAATTCATCGAAATGGCAAGGCCAGTGTCCACATTGCTTTGTTTGGAATTCTCTCGAAGAAACAATAATTGAATCAAAAACACCATCAAGGTTTGCAGCGTTATCAAAGACCAATGAGCTTACAAAGCTTGATGATGTAAAAGCTCTTTCTATACCCAAAAGAAAAACGAATATCTCAGAATTTGACCGTGTTCTGGGCGGAGGTTTTGTTCCAGGAGGGGTAATTTTGATAGGGGGTGATCCAGGTATAGGTAAGTCAACGATTTTAATTCAAGCATTGTCAAAAATTACTCAAGATCCAAAAGATGACTGTAATGTAATTTACGTTAGCGGAGAGGAGTCGAAGGAACAAATTGCAATGAGAGCAAAAAGACTTGAGTTAGATGTATCTGATATTTCAATTTTATCTGAAATTAATCTTGAGAAAATTGTAAGTGTTGTCCAAAAAAATAAACCAAATGTAGTTGTTATTGACTCCATTCAAACAATTTATTCAGAAGAAATGACCTCAGCACCAGGATCTGTTACACAAGTTAGAGAATGCTCTGCACAGCTAACACGCGTAGCTAAACAATTTGATATAACGATGCTTCTTGTAGGCCATGTAACCAAAGAAGGGACTTTAGCAGGACCAAGAGTTCTAGAGCATATTGTAGATACAGTTTTATATTTTGAAGGAGACCCAAGTTCAAGCTTTAGAATGATTCGAGCATTTAAGAATCGCTTTGGTGCAGTTAACGAATTAGGTGTTTTTGCGATGACTGAAAAAGGTTTGAAAGAGGTAACAAATCCATCGGCACTCTTTTTATCACATCATCATAAGGAGGTAAATGGATCTTGTATCACTTGTATTCAAGAAGGTTCTAGACCCATGCTCATTGAAATACAGGCTCTAGTAGACAATGCTCATGGACATTCACCCAAAAGACTGTCGGTCGGATTAGATCAAAATAGACTGGCTATGCTACTAGCATCACTCAACAGGCATGCTGGAATCGCATGTTTTGATCAAGATGTTTTTGTTAATGCTGTGGGAGGGGTAAAAATTGTAGAACCAGGGGTAGATTTAGCTATTTTGTGTGCCATTGTTTCATCATTCACCAATCAACCGCTTGACCAAAAAACAGTTATCTTTGGTGAAATAGGTCTAGCAGGTGAAGTAAGACCAGTTCAAAGGGGTCAAGAGAGATTAAAAGAAGCTGCAAAATTAGGTTTTACAAAAGCAATTATCCCTAAAGCAAACCAAGCTAAACAAAAGATTAATGGTATTGAGATATCTCCGGTAGATAATCTTTCGCAAGCTATCAAGTTATTGAAAAATATTTAAGCGTTCTAAATAAATGAACATCCGAGCATAGTTAGAATTGTAATTCTCATTTTCCTAAATCCAGGCAGGATAGTTTTTTGATTAAGAATTTTTTCTGGGTTATCTTTTACAATCTCTTTGAGAAGCACATAGTAAATATTACCCATTACAAGGCTTATTTTCTGCGATTTCTTATCTTCTATAGGCAATGTTTTAGAAGCTAAGTCATAAAATTTCTTTGCTCTATCTGATTGATTTTGAACTAATATTTTTATTTTTTCACTATTCTTAAGTGAGATAATCTCTTCCTCGGATACACCTAATTTTTTTAATTCATCAAGTGGTATGTANATCCTGCCTCTTCTAGCATCCTCACCTAGNTCTCTAATAATATTAGTTAACTGTAATGCAATTCCAAGATTTTTCGCGAAGGTGAGGGTGTCTTTATTTTTGAAGCCAAAAATATGTGCGGAGAGAATACCGACACATGAAGCAACCCTATAGCAATAAAGTTCAAGCTGTTCAAAGCTCTCGTATCGATTAAATTTTACATCCATCTCCATACCATCAATTATTTCAATAAAATAATTCTTTGAAAGATTAAAGTGACTTAGAAAAGGATGCAGCGCTTTACTGACTGGGTGCTGAGGTTCACCTTTGAAGAGTCTTTCTACCTCCTCTCGCCACCAGTTTAATTTTTTACTTGCAATTTCATGATCGAGGCATTCATCAGCAATATCATCGACCTCTCTACAATATGCATATAGAGCAGTTAAGGCTTCACGCTTTTCTTTTTTTAGAAAAATAAAAGCAGATAGGAAGCTTGAGTGGCTCTCCTTTGTTTTTTGCTTACAGTATTCTTGAGGTGTCATTTTTTATAGATAACAGTTTTGAATAGTAAAATTGACCAATCCAATTTTGAAATTTTAGGTGGATTCATAAACCAATCACAGTCATCCTTTTTTAATCTTTTGATTAACAAATCAGCACCCGAAATTAATATATTGATTTGCAGTTTTAATCGCCCACTAACATTTTCATTTAAAGGCCTCCCTTTATTTAGTAATAATTCTATCCTTTTTAACCATGAATCTTTAAATATTTTCCAGCNTGGGTTAAAGGATTTACTTTTGATATCAGATTTTTTTAGTCTAAACTTTTTCATTTCTGTTATCGGTATATATAANCTATCTTTCAACAAGTCCTCATAGATATCCTGGCTCATCCCAATTAATGCGAGTGCCTGACATAGATAATTAGAATGGCTTATATTAGTTTTATTATGCTCACCAAATAGGCTTAAGATCATTTCCCCTGCAGGGCATGCCGCATTATTACAATAATCAATTAAATCATTAAAATTTTTATATGATTTTTTTTCAACATCCTGTTTAAAGGCAGAAATCAACCTCTCAAACAAGTTAATATCAAGTGAAAACTCACTTATAACTTTCTCTAAATCCTTAAAAAATGGAGTTTGAATCTCTTTTTTAAGCTTTATTGCATCAATATTTATTTCTATTTCTCTTAGCAACTTTTGCCTTTGTTTCTTTGTTAATTTACCTTCATCTGCAATATCATCTGCATCTCTAGCAAATGAATAAAGAAGTGTCGCGGCATCTCGATGTTTTTTTGGAAAAAGTAATGTAGCCACTGGAAAATTTTCATAGTGTTTTTTTGTCACTTTTGCTTTTTCGAGGGTAATATATTGACTCATAAATTAAGTATGCCATAGACTGGCATCATGATGATTTTCAATAGGACGCTTAATGATCGGTGTAATTGGTGGAACAGGCTTAAGAAAGATTGAAGGGCTCAATATAACTAATGAGTCATTGGTCGACACACCTTATGGCAAACCATCAGATAAAATAATCATTGGTAAGTTAGATAATCGAGACGTTGCTTTTCTCCCAAGGCATGGAGACGGGCATACGATCCCCCCTCATTTAATTAATTATAGGGCAAATATTTATGCTCTAAATACTTTAGGCGTTAAGGCTATTTTTGGTATTGCAACAGTTGGGTCTATTCCTATCGCTATCAATCCCGGCTCCATTGTATTTCCTCATCAAATAATTGATTACACCTATGGTCGAGACCATACATTCTTTGATGGCATTAAAAATCCAGTATCACATATAGATTTTACAAGTCCTTACAATGCAAAATTAAGAGAATTATTATGTAAAAATTCATCATTAGAGGATATAAATTTTGTTAAAGAGGGGGTTTATGCTGCAGTCCAAGGACCAAGACTTGAAACTGCTGCAGAAATAGACAGGTACGAGAGAGATGGGGCGACAATAGTAGGAATGACGGGAATGCCGGAGGCCTCATTAGCTAAGGAGCTAGATATACCATACGCAGCAATATGTCCCGTTGCTAATTTTGCAGCTGGCAGACAAAGCAGTAAAGATGGTATTACGCATGAAGAAATTAATAAGCAATCCGAGATGATGTCACAAAATGTTAGTAAATTTTTAAAGGTATTGATTGAAGCTTATGGCAATTAGAGAAATATTAAAGATGGGTAATCCTATCTTGTTGAAAGAATCTGAAAAAGTTAAAAAATTTGATACCCCTGAAATTCATGAATTAATTAAGGACATGATTGAAACTATGAAAGATGCTCA
>JGI20154J14316_10001091_pt1 | contig 24383 bp, 20 predicted proteins | sample COG_04_FD_14316 | JGI IMG/M metagenome (IMG submission 14316)
TCGAGCTCTTCACGGATGGTTTGAATGAGTTTTTCTACCACAGATTCATCATTGAGTGGCTGGTTATCGTTGGTTCTAAGATAAAAGGTATCCTCAACCCGCTCGCCCAGAGTACAGATCTTGGCGTTATATAGGGTTAGATTAAAGCGCATAAAAATATTCGCCAACTGCGCTAATAGGCCCGCTCTGTCTGGGGTAATCACCTGCAAAATACTGGTATTGGTTTCATCGTCACTGCGCAACGAAGCCTTGGTTTTCATGGTAAAACTTTTCAGCTGTCGCGACGTGCGTCGGGTTACCTTGAAGTTCACTTTTTCCGGTGTTTTGATGGCCAAAGACAGAGCGGTTCTAATACTGGTATAGAGTCGTTTATTGCTCCCTACCGGTTGATTGTTTTCGTTTAACACGTAGTAAACGTCAAACGTTCGATTATCAGAGGTAGTTTGCAGGCGGGCGTCCTGAATAGTAAGCCCCAGTTTATCCATTGTTGCCGCAACAATGGTGAACAAATTATTTTTCCCTTTGGTATGCAGAAAGATCTGAGTGGCAACCGGAATTTCAACCCCGACATCACGAATTTGAATCACCGGCTCATCAGTGGGAGTTTCAATAACTCCGCGAGTGAAAAAAGCAATATCTTCAGTGCGCTCACGCAGGAATAGTTGGTCATCAACATCACCCCAAATATCTTCCGCTTGGGACGGGCTAATATGATGTTGCTCTAACAATTTTAGGGCAGAATTTTTTGCATCTGCTACCCAGGCATCACGATTGACTGGCTTGGTAAGACCAAATTGAAGAATCTGCTTAGTCTCAAAATAGAGGTTGCTCATCAGAGCGCCTTTCCACTCGGTCCATAGGCGAGGGTTGGTAGCATTAATATCAGCTACTGTGAGCACCCATAGATGGTCAAGATGTCTTTGATCGCCGACATGCTTGGCAAACTTATAGATCACATCAGGGTCTGAGGTATCCTCACGCTGTGAAATTGTCGACATTAAAAGATGGTTTTCAATCAGCCACTGTAAAAGAGAGATTTCCTGTGCCTGAAGACCATGACGCTCACCAAACTCTGCAACATCTACGGCACCTAAAACCGAGTGATCACCGCCTCGACCCTTGGCAATATCATGATAAAGGGCAGCAATGATAATTAACTCTGGTTTAGGTAGGTTCTTGAAAATATGTGATGAAACCGGAAACTTAGCGGCTTCTTCAGGCTGAACCAGTTGTCGAATATTGGTTATTAGCTCTAAGGTGTGCACATCCACTGGGTAGATATGAAATAAGTCATGCTGGGTTTGGCCGACAATTTTACCAAACTCAGGCAAATAGCTACCTAAAATCCCATAGCGATTCATAAGCTTTAGGTGCACAGAAAGCTTATAGGGCGATCGCAAAAGGCGCATAAACAGATCACGGTTGGTGGCGTCTTCTCTAAAGTCTGGATCAATTAGCTTGCGATGCAATCTAAGTTGACGAATGGCAGAGGCGCGAATACCTTTAATATTTTCGTTTTCCCCCAAAATAACAAACAGCTCAAGGAGTGCAGAGGGGTGCTGAGTAAAGAGGTCATCATCGGTTGTATCTAGATAATCATCCTTAATCACAAAGCGGTCATTAATTTGCGTGACTGTTTTAATTTTGTTTTTGCGATAAATCGCTTCATCGAGATATTGCAATAACACATCGGTTAATTCACGAATAGAGAGAACCGTTTGATAGTAGCGCTGCATAAATTTTTCAACAGCCAACTTGCCATTACCATCAGAATAACCCAGTAAAGATGCTAATTTTCTTTGATAATCAAACAGCAGGCGTTCTTCACCGCGTTCGGCAATATAATGTAGTCCGTAACGCACCTTCCACAAGAACTCCTCGTCCATTCTTAGGGTCAGATATTCTTCTTCAGATAAGAAATTGGCGTGCACTAGCTGGGATCGACGATGAACGTCAAAGTGGCGTTTGGCCGCCCAATTAATAAGCTGAATATCTCGCAGGCCGCCCGGGGCCTCTTTCACATTGGGTTCAAGGTTATATTCTGTGTCCTGATGCTTATTATGACGGGCTTTTTGTTCATCAATTTTGCCCTGATAAAATTTTGCCGAGGACCAAATTTTCCTGGGCCCTGTCTTAATTAACATCTTCTGCAAGAGTTCTGAATTACCACAGAGCAGGCGCGTTTCCATAAGGTTAGTGGCAACGGTAAGGTCTGATTTTGCTTCGTCTACACATTGGGATAATGAGCGTACGCTATGACCAATTTTTAGTTGTATGTCCCATAAAAATGTCACAAAAAGTTCAATGCGTTCACGGTATCTCTTAGATAGATCCTTGCGCATTAAAATGAGTAAATCAATATCGGAGTGGGGGTGAAGTTCGCCGCGACCATAGCCGCCTACCGCAACAAGACAGATTTCATCATCCCATTCATATTGGTTCCAGGCATACCAGAGTAGAACATCGGCAAACTGCGAGGCCTCACTCACCAGTGATCTAGCGTCCTCACCTTCTAAAAAGCGATTATCAAAATGATTTTTGGCAGCACTCAGTGCATCCTTAAATACCTGAATAGGATTGCGACTATTTAAGTCTTCAACAAAGCGTTTTTGATCGAAAAAAATCGGCGCTCGATTATGGGGTTGAAGCTGCTGATCAAAGGAAGTATTGGCCATAGGTAAAGTAACTTTTGTTTATTGTTGCAGGTTAACCTGCGCTAAAAGGTTCATCGGGACGCGCGGTAAACACCTCAACGCCATCCGCAGTCACCAACATGGTATGTTCCCATTGAGAGGAGAGTCGACCGTCCTTAGTTTCAACTGTCCATCCATCGCGTTTAATCTTGGTTTGATAACGACCCGCATTGACCATAGGCTCAATGGTAAAGGTCATGCCTTCTTTAAGCTCTAGACCCGTACCCGGTTTACCGTAATGCAGGATCTGTGGCTCCTGGTGAAATTCATCGCCAATACCATGACCACAGTAATCTCTAACAACAGAATAATAGTGGGACTCAGCATAGGTTTGTATCGCATGACCTATGTCACCCAGCCTGACACCCGGCTTGACCATTTCAATGCCCTTATAAAGACATTCCTGAGAAACCTTGACCAGCCTTTGTGAATACTCTGGCACTTCACCAACCAGATACATCTTGCTGGTATCGCCATACCAACCATCTTTGATCACGGTGACATCGATATTAATGATGTCGCCTTTTTTAAGGATCTTTTTATCCGAGGGAATACCATGACAGACCACCTGATTGACAGAGGTGCATACAGATTTAGGAAAACCTCTATAGCCCAAGCAAGCAGGAATGGCTTTTTGAACATTAACAATATGATCATGACAGATGCGATCAAGCTGTTCGGTGGATACACCGGGCACCACATACTCGCCTATAAGCTCAAGCACCTCAGCAGCAAGCTGTCCGGCAACTCTCATCTTAGCAATCTGTTCAGCTGTTCTAAGTTTTACAGTCATATTTTTTCCTAGTCTTTCGTTGCCGCACATTGTACCTAAATTCAGGGCTTTTGAGGGACTTCAATAATAAAAAATAAACGAGCAAAATGACAATAAAATAGCGGTGAAAGGTAGTTTTGCAAAAAGAGCTAAAGAATTAACGGTTTTTACGCAGTTTTTCTTTAACTAAAACAGTGGTTATGGTATAAATCGCGCCGGTACGCAGTTGGCGTAGCGGTAATATTAATTTAACACTAACGACACACACATGTCGGCACAATGATCTGGGTGCCTTGAAGCAATAATGCGGATGGGTTGATTATTGGGATATGTGGAGGCTTAACCCCCAAGAGGAAATTATTATGTCAAAAGTAAGCATGAAAGATATGTTACAAGCGGGTGTCCATTTTGGTCACCAAACCCGTTTCTGGAATCCAAAAATGAGCCAATTTATTTTCGGCTCGCGAAATAAAGTTCACGTTATTAACCTTGAAAATACAGTGCCAGCTTTTAACGAAGCGCTAGACGTTCTTCGCGCTGAAGCAGCCAAAGGTAATCAGGTTCTTTTTGTAGGAACTAAACGTGCAGCTAACAAAATTATTAAAGAGCAGGCCGAACGTTGTGGCATGCCTTATGTTAGTCACCGCTGGTTAGGCGGCATGCTAACTAATTATAAAACTATCCGTGCTTCGATTCGTCGCTTCCGTGAACTTGAAGCTCAGCAAAATGACGGTACCTTTGAAAAGATCACCAAAAAAGAAGTCCTAGTGCGCACGCGCATGAAAGACAAGCTAGAGAATTCTATTGGTGGTATTAAGGATATGAATGGTCTTCCAGATATTCTATTCGTAGTTGACGTTGATCATGAGCGTATTGCTATCAATGAAGCGAACAAGCTAGGTATCCGCGTTGTGGGTATTGTTGATACAAACAGTGATCCCGATGGTGTTGATCATATTATTCCTGGTAATGACGATTCGATTAGAGCTATTAAGCTTTACGCAGCTTCTGTTGCTGACTCGATTCTTGAAGGTAAGTCTCAAGCCGCTAATGTAACCAGCAAAGATGAGTTTGTTGAGGTCGAAGAGAAGCCTGCTAAAGAAGCTAAAGCAAAGAAAGCGCCAGCTAAAAAAGCCGCTGCTGCTAAAGAAGTTCCAGTTACTGAAGAAGCGCCGGTTGTTAAAGAAGTTGCTGCTGAAGCACCAGCTAAAGAAGCTGTAGCTGAAGATAAGCCAGAGGCGGCAGCTGAAGAAGCGGCTAAGTAATTAAACAGTCGACCTAAGGGCCGATTGAGTAACAAATTACGGGGGCCTTTTGCCCCCTTTTTTATAACTTATTATATGTTTTAGAGAGGAATACAATGTCACAGGTAACAGCATCCTTAGTAAAAGAGCTGCGCGATCGAACAGGTTTAGGCATGATGGAGTGCAAAAGAGCACTTGCAGAATCAGGTGGCGATATTGACAAGGCAATTGATGATTTGCGTAAATCTAGCGGCATGAAAGCGGCTAAGAAAGCAGGTCGAACTGCAGCGGACGGTGTGGTTTCTGTGCGTGCAGAAGGTGGTTACGGTATCGTGGTTGAAGTAAACAGTGAAACTGACTTCGTTGCTAGAGACGAAGGTTTTCAAGGCTTTGTTGGCTCAGTTGTCAACGCTGGCTTTACTTCAAAAGAAAATGATATTGCTACATTAATGGCCGGTGATCTAGAATCAGATAGAGAAGCACTGGTTCAAAAAATTGGTGAAAACATCTCGCCGCGAAGAGCCGATAGTATCGAGGCGCCTGTTGTGGGTGGCTATGTTCACAGCAACAATCGTATCGCAGTAATTGTAGGGTTGAGCGGCGGAACAGAAGAATTAGCAAAAGATGTTGCTATGCATGTTGCTGCGGTTAACCCAGCGGTTGTAAATTCTGATCAAATGCCAGCTGAAGTCGTAGCTGCTGAAAAAGAAATTTTTGCCGCTCAAGCAAGAGAGAGTGGTAAGCCAGAAGAAATTATTGAAAAAATGATTGGTGGACGTGTTGCTAAATTCTTAAAAGAAAGTAGCCTAGTTGACCAACCGTTTGTAAAAGACCCTGAAACTACAGTGGGTAAATTAGTAAAAGCTAGTGGTGCTGAAGTACTTTCATTTGTTCGCTTTGAAGTAGGTGAAGGTATTGAAGTTGAAGAAGTTGATTTTGCAGCAGAAGTTGCAGCTCAGGTTCAGAGTGCTAGCAATTAAAGAGTGCTAGTAACTAAAGGGTGCAATTAATTAAAAAGGACTAATAATTATGCCGAATTCGGTCAAAGAGAAGCAATATAAGCGAATCTTACTCAAACTTAGCGGTGAAGAGCTAATGGGCGATGAGGGTTTTGGTATTGATCCTAAGGTTCTCGACCGAATGGCATTAGAAATTGGACAGCTGGTGGGTATTGGTGTTCAAGTTGGTCTTGTTATTGGTGGCGGTAATCTCTTCCGAGGTGCCGCCCTCAGTGCAGCAGGTATGGATCGTGTTACTGGCGATCATATGGGTATGTTAGCAACAGTTATGAATGCACTGGCGATGCGCGATGCGTTAGAGCGTACTAATATATCTTCCCATGTAATGTCATCAATCCCAATGAGTGGTGTAGTCGAGCACTACGATCGACGTAAAGCTATTCGTTATCTAAAAGACGGTGATGTAGTTATTTTTGCCGCTGGTACCGGTAATCCATTCTTTACTACGGATTCAGCAGCTTGCCTGCGCGGTATCGAAATCGATGCCAACGTGGTGCTAAAAGCAACCAAGGTTGATGGTGTCTATTCGGCCGATCCCATGCTTGATCCAGATGCAGAGCTCTATCAGAGCCTCACTTACGACGAAGTACTTAACAAGCAGCTTGGGGTAATGGATATGACAGCAATTTGTCTATGCCGTGAGCACAAAATGCCATTGCGCGTCTTCAGAATGTCAAAACAAGGTGCCTTACTTAACCTTGTGGTTGGTGGTGATGAAGGCACACTAATTGATGAGAAATAAAGAGGTTTAAGGTGATAGAAGAATTTAAAAAGGATGCAGAACTGCGAATGGCCAAGGCCATTGACGCACTGGGTGTTGCCTTTAATAAAATCCGCACGGGCAGAGCACACCCAAGCCTGTTGAATGGCTTATCAGTCGATTACTACGGTGTTGCCACGCCTTTAAGTCAGGCAGCTTCAATTACTATTGAAGATTCTCGTACGCTGGCTGTATCACCCTATGAAAAGTCGCTTGTTCCCGAAATTGAAAAAGCCATTATGAAATCAGAACTGGGACTAAACCCCAGTACAGCAGGCACGGTAATTCGCATCCCATTGCCGCCCTTAACTGAGGAGACTAGAAAAACCTATGGTAAGCAGGCGCGTCAAGAAGCAGAGGGGTCGCGTATTTCAATTCGAAACATCCGTCGTGATGTACTTTCTGACATCAAAGATCTGTTAAAAGAAAAAGAAATCAGTGAAGATGAAGAACGTAAAGGGCAGGACGATGTTCAAAAGATAACTGATAAGTTTATTGCCCGAGTAGAAGAAGCACTTGCGGCAAAAGAAAAGGACTTAATGGAGATCTAATTCTCTTGTCAAAAACATGAAGAAAGAACCTGGCGTTTCGGCACACCCGCTTAAGCATGTAGCGATTATTATGGATGGTAATAATCGCTGGGCTAAACTGCGAGGGCTTTCTGGGATAGCAGGTCATAAGGCAGGTGCAGAGCGAATTCGCGGCCTATTGCCTCATGCTCGTCAACAGGGCATTCAGACGGTCAGTCTATTCGCCTTCAGTAGTGAAAACTGGCATCGTCCAGCACTTGAAGTGCGCGGCCTAATGTCTCTATTTTCCTCTTACCTTAAACAGGAAGCCAAGGTTTTGCGGGACGATAATATTCGCCTCAAAATTATTGGTAATCGCGATCGTTTTAGCCAGCGGCTCAATCAGCAAATTGATAAAGCCGAAAAACTCACTGAAAATGGTGAGTTAAATCTTCATATCTATGTCGACTACGGCGGGCGATGGGAAATAGCCGAAGCTGCACGCGAGTTAGCTGCAAAAGTGGTATCAGGTGACTTATCCCTAGATCAGGTAAATGCCGATAATTTAGACGAATATTTTTCGACTGAAGCGCCAACGCCGCCGGATCTCTGTATTCGAACAGCAGGGGAACAGCGTATAAGTAACTTTATGCTATGGCAAATGGCTTATACCGAACTCTATTTCACTGATTGCTATTGGCCTGATTTTGATGAAAATACATTTCAACAGGCTATTGAAGACTATTATTCTAGGCAGCGTCGATTTGGTTCGCGCGAGCCTGAAAAAAATTAGAAAATAATAACTAAAATTTGGGGTTATATGCTTAAACCACGTCTAATAACAGCCACAATATTGGCCGCATTTTTTGCCTCAATGTTGGTGTTTTTATCACCTTTTGTTTTTGCACAAATTATGATTTTCGTGGTTTTAGTCGCTGGATGGGAGTGGGCTGATCTTGCCGCTTTCAAAACAAGATTCTCTAAGTACGGTTTTTTACTTGCGCTAGGCACATGCCTGGTTGTAACTGGCTATTATGTGAGTTTCCATACCCAGCTTGATGTGTCGTCTAGCTATAATATCTGTGCCCTAGTTGTGGCCTTCTGGGCGATTATTTTCTTATGGCTGCAGGGATATCCTACGAGCTCAATCCTCTGGTCTCCCAAGCCAGTGATGGCAATTATTGGACTGATTCTTCTGGTATCTACATGGCTAGCTATAGTTACTATTTTAATGATGGATAATGGTAAATGGCTACTTGGCTTAGCAATAACCACCGTGGTTTTAGCTGATGTGGGTGGTTATGTTGTGGGTAAATTATTTGGCCGTCATAAGTTAGCGCCGACAATTAGTCCCGGTAAGACCTGGCAAGGGCTGATGGGCGGACTACTATTTCAATTGCTTTTAATAGCTGCGCTAAAGATTTCATTGCCAGATACCGATTTATTCAAGCTTGCCTTATTAATTATTCCGGTGGGCCTTATCTCCGTAGTGGGTGATCTCTTCGAAAGTATGATAAAACGCCAGCGGGGGGTTAAAGATAGTAGTGCACTTTTACCTGGTCATGGTGGTGTTTTAGATCGTTTAGATGGTGTTATGGCCGCGATGCCTTTATTCTTGGTCATTCTCTACATGGCTAACCCGTTTTAGACTATGCAATCGATTACTATATTAGGCGCTACCGGCTCCATTGGGCGAAGCACTTTAGATGTCATTGGCCAACATCCCGATAAATATTCAGTATTTGCCCTCACCGGTCAGAGTCAGCTCAAGCTTTTAGCCCAGCAATCTGTTGAGTTTAATGCCAAGTACGCAGTGGTTACTGATGAGGCATCCGCCAAACAACTCAGTCAGATAATTAAAGACTTAAAGGGCCAAACAGAAGTGCTTTTTGGTGAACAGGCACTCTGTGATGTGGCAAGCAGTTCGCAGGTTCAGGTGGTAATGGCTGCTATAGTGGGCGCGGCGGGTCTATTGCCAACCCTGTCTGCTGTTGAGTCTTCAAAAAAGGTGTTGTTGGCTAACAAAGAATCTTTAGTCATGGCGGGCTCAATCTTTATGCATGCGGTACAGCAGCATTCTGCTAATTTATTGCCCATTGATAGCGAGCACAATGCGATTTTCCAATGTTTACCCAGTAACAATGCGCTAGATAGCCAGACAGCAGTTAAAAAATTAATTCTTTCAGCCTCTGGCGGCCCCTTTAGAACCTGGACTGCAGAGCAGATGCAATCAGTTACTCCTGAACAGGCCTGTGCTCACCCTAATTGGAGTATGGGCAATAAAATATCTGTTGATTCCGCCTCAATGATGAATAAGGGGCTAGAATGTATTGAAGCCAAATGGCTTTTTGATACAGATATTAAGAATATTGATGTGCTTATTCATCCACAAAGTATTGTCCATTCATTGGTTCAGTATGTTGATGGTTCGGTGTTAGCTCAGCTGGGCAATCCCGATATGCGCACCCCGATTGCCCATGGTTTGGCCTGGCCCCAAAGGATTAGCTCTAATGTGCCAGATTTAGACTTGGCCGAGATTGCACAGCTAACCTTTGAACAACCGGATTTAGAGGCATTTCCCTGCTTAAAATTGGCTTATCAGGTAGCTGAAGTAGCGGGTGATGCTCCTGCAGTGCTTAATGCAGCCAATGAAATTGCAGTGGATGCCTTCCTTAAACAAAGACTGGGTTTCACCGATATTGCCAAGGTGGTTGAGCAAACCCTGAATAGCTTTGATTTTTTTGAACCAGATACACTTGCTGCTGTCCAAGAATCAGATGCTCGTGCAAGGCGCACAGCTTTATCAATGGTTAAACAGCTAGAGTTATAATCCATGGCATTACTCGAAACATTATTTTTTACCTTCATCGCTTTTGGCGTATTGGTTACGATTCACGAATTTGGTCACTTTTGGGTAGCTAGGCGCTGTGGTGTAAAGGTAGAAAAATTCTCCATAGGTTTCGGGAAAACTATCCTTTCATGGCGTGACAAACAGAATACTGAATTTGTATTGGCACTGTTGCCCCTGGGTGGCTATGTCAAAATGCTTGATGAGCGAGTTGAGGAGGTTTCAGAGCAGGATCGTCCTCATGCTTTTAATACTAAATCTGTTTGGCAGCGAATGGCCATCATTAGCGCCGGCCCCGTTGCAAACTTTTTACTGGCTATACTGGCGTTTTGGGTGCTTTTTTTAAGCGGAGAAAAAGGTTTAGCGCCGGTAATTGGTGACATACAAGAGAATTCACTCGCCAGTACCTCTGGGCTTCAAGTGGGCATGGAAATTACTGCAGTGAATCAGGTGCCAACCACCACTTGGAACTCGGTGAATAGACAGCTATTTGATTACATTGGCGTTACTGGCAACATAGCTCTTACTGTAACAGACCCTGATTCTGAAGCTTCAATGCAGTTGATGGTTCCTGTGACTTCATGGTTGCGAGATGCGGACAACCCATCACCCCTGAGAGAATTAGGTGTGATGCCAGTGTTTGAATTTGAAGCCTTGATTGTTGGAGCGGTTTTAGAGAGCGGCTCGGCATATCAGGCTGGGTTACAAGAAAATGATATTTTGACTGGGATTAATGGACAAACGATTACAGGTGCGGATCAATTTATTGATACTGTGGCGGCTAGTGCTAACCAGCCAGTGGTTATAGATCTCGAAAGGCCCATTAAAAATCAATCCCAAGGGCAATTAATTTCCTTAGAAATTATCCCAGCATCGGTAATTAAACAAGGAAATGCCGTAGGGCAGCTCGGTATTCAGTTGGGTGTTAAAGGCCAGTACCCCGAATTTTTGCGACGAGAAGTTGAGTATGGCGTTTTTGGTGCCTTGGTTCGCGGCGCACAAGAGACTTACTCTACCTCGGGTTTCATTCTTTCATCTCTCGGCAAATTGGTGATGGGTGAAATATCGCCGAAGAATCTAAGTGGTCCGGTAACCATTGCCAAAATGGCCGGTGATACCGCTAGAGCAGGGGTGGATAATTTTATTCGCTTTATTGCCATCTTAAGTATAATGCTAGGGGTTATGAACCTATTGCCAATACCCGTTTTAGACGGCGGGCATTTGGTGTATTGTATAGTGGAGTGGGTTAAGGGATCTCCAGTTTCAGACCATGTACAGATGATTGGTTACAAGATTGGGTTTTTCTTATTGGTTGGTCTTATGTTGTTTGCAACATTTAACGATTTGACGCGACTGTTTTAGTTTTTATTACAATAGAATTATAAATAGGCAGATTCTTTTTCATGAAACGACTTTTTTTTGGGCTCTGTCTTGGATTTCTTGGGCATGCATCTGTTGCATATGCCGCCGTATTTCAAGTAGCTGATATAAGAATTGAAGGCCTGCAGCGTGTTTCTGCAGGTACAGTTTTTGCCGCACTACCCCTTAATGTGGGTGATATTGTGGATCAAGCCACTATTGGTGATGCCTCAAGATCCATCTTCAAAACCGGTTTTTTTGCCGATATTTCCATCATTAAGGAAGAAGAAGTTCTGGTCATTGTGGTCGAAGAAAGACCCGCAATTTCTGAAATTACCCTTGAGGGCAATAAGGCGATACAAACCGAACAGCTGATGGAAGCGCTAACCGATAACGGCTTGGCCGAGGGTCAGATATTCCGTCAGTCTATTCTCGAGGGTATGGCGCAGGAACTTCAACGTCAATATGTCTCTCAAGGGCGTTATGGCGCTACAGTTGTCAGTAACGTAGAGAATCTACCTCGAAATCGGGTAGCCGTTAATATTGATATTGACGAGGGTACAGTTGCTAAAATAAGACATATTAATATTATCGGTAACAAGAGCTTTACTGAAAAAGAGCTTCGTGAGGGCTTTGAGCAAAATGAAACCGGTTTTTGGTCTTTTATCAGTGGTAATGACAAATATTCGAGAGAGAAGCTAACGGGGGATATAGAAACCCTTGAAACCTGGTATCTTGATCGTGGCTATCTGGCATTTGAAGTTAAAAATACCCAGGTATCTGTTAGTGCTGACAAGAAGTCTGTATTTATTACGATCACGCTCGATGAGGGCGGCACTTATACCATTAGTGACGTTGAGCTTTCGGGAGAGTTAAAAATCCCTGAGAAAGATATCCGTGCCATGATTCTTATGCGTGAAGGCATGCGTTTTTCGCAAGCATTGATGACTACCTCAAGCGAGCTTATCACACGTCGCTATGGCAACGAGGGCTATACCTTTGCCAAAGTTGAAGGCTACCCCGAACTCAATAAAGAAGATAATACGGCAAAAGTCACCTTTGTCCTGATGCCCGGAATGCGCGCCTATGTTCGTCGCATTGAGTTTAGAGGCAATACCAAAACAGAAGATGAGGTATTACGGCGTGAGATGCGTCAAATGGAAGGCTCATCGGCTAATAATGCCTTAATTGAGTCATCTAAAGTCAGGCTTGAGCGTTTAGGTTTCTTTAAAGAGGTTAGTGTTGAGAATATCCCTGTTCCCGGGGTTAATGACCAGATTGATGTGGTCTATTCGGTGGAAGAGCAACCCTCTGGCTCCATTGGCGCCAGCATTGGTTACGCGCAGGGCTATGGCACAATTTTGGGAGCCAATCTTTCTGAAAATAATTTCCTTGGCTCGGGAAGACAGCTTTCTGTGGGTATTAATCGCAGTACCTACCAAGAATCTTTGAATCTAAGTTTCACAGAGCCCTATTTTACCGTTGATGGCGTGAGTGTGGGCTACAGTATTTTTGCCCGTGAAACCGACTATGATCAAATCAACGTTTCAAGCTTTTCAACCAATGCCAAAGGTGCCAATGTTAATTGGGGCTATCCTATTTCTGAAGTTGAGCGCGTCGGTTTTGGCGTGGGTTTTGAGAATTTAGATATTCGTTATGGTGCCTATGCCTCTCAAGAAATAAGAAACTTTATTGATACCAATGGCAGTAAATTTGATGTATTTAATCTAAACCTTAATTGGCGCAAGTCGACCTTAAATCGCGGCATGTTTGCCACTAGAGGGGCATCGCAGAGATTGGCCTTAAACGTCGCCCTGCCGGGCTCTGGTCTAGAATATTATAAGGCCACCTATAAGGCACAATACCTTCGAGGGTTGACCCGCTCACTCTCTCTCAAGCTTCGCGCTGATCTGGGTTATGGTGAAAGTTATGGTGACACCTCGCAATTGCCATTCTTCAAGAATTTTTATGGTGGTGGTTTTGGTTCTGTGCGAGGCTTTGAATCTAATAGCTTGGGGCCGCAGGATACACCCTGTTCCGGTTCTACTGAAAGCTGTAACAACCAATCAGCATATAATCGCCCAGATCCAATTGGGGGTAATGTGCAAATTGAGTTTGGATCGGAGGTTATTTTCCCTATGCCTTTTGTTAAGGATAAACGCTCAATGCAGTCGGCATTCTTTATTGATGCCGGCAATATCTTTAACACAAAATGTGGGGATACCCAGTTAAACTGCTTCAAACCTGATGTGGGTGAGTTAAGATACTCAGTAGGGGTTGGAGTAACCTGGTTAAGCGCAATGGGTCCATTGACCTTCAGTTACGCCAAGCCACTTAATTCTAGTGAATATGATGAAACAGAAAATTTTCAGTTCTCTCTAGGTAATCAATTTTAATTTTTCGAAAAAGGATTAGAAAAAATGATCGTAAAAATCGCAAAGGCAATGAGCATATGGGTAATGCTTGGAACATTGGCGTTAATGCCAGTGACTACATTGGCTGATACAGTCAATAAGATTGCAGTAGTGGATGCAAAGATAGCTATATTTGGCTCCAAAACCGCTCAGTCTTATCTTAAAACCTTTGAAGAAAGTGCCGATTTTCAAAGCTTAAAGGCTAAATATGAAAGCTCATTGGCTGATTTTCAAGCAATGGGAGAGGAAGCAGAAACCCAACGTTTAACCTGGTCTGCTGAACAGTTAGCTGAGCACCAGAAGAAAATGAGCTATGTTAAAGCCGATGCTGAGCTGGCGATTCAAAAAATCAGTGCAGAACAAAAACAGCTAGAACAGCTTATTTTACAAAATCTTGCACCATTGGTTGAACTGTCAATTCAAGAAATTGTTAAGGAGCAGGGCATAACTCTGTTACTTCGTGCTGAATCTGTATTGTTGGCTAGTCCAGAAACATCGATTACCAAACAGGTTGCTGAGCGTATTGATATCAAATCCCAGCCAAAACCCGAATAACTGAGATTTAGATAATTTAATGTCCCAATCTTATAGCCTTAAACAGATAGCCGAATTCCTAGGTGCCAAGGTGCAAGGGGACGATGCGGTCAAAATTTCTGGTTTGGGTACACTGAGTTCGGCTTCGGTCAATGATCTAGCTTTTGTTAGCAATCCAAAATACATTGATCAGCTTGCAGAAACTCAAGCGGGTGCTGTTATTTTGGCGCCTGGCCTAGCCGATAAGTATCAGGGGAACTGTCTACTTGTCGATGATGCTTACCTAAGTTACGCCAAGATAAGCGCCTGGTTTGATAAGACGCCCAAAGCAGAACAGGGTATCCATCCCTCTGCTTGCATTGATTCCACTGCTGTTATTGGTGATCAAGTGTCTATTGGCCCCAATGTGGTTGTAGAAGCGAATGCTAAGGTGGGTAAGGGCTCGATAATTAAAGCTAATACTCTAATTGGCGGTCGTTCTGAGATTGGCGAAAATTCGCTAATAGCGGCTAATGTGACTATTTACCATGATGTGCGAATTGGAGATCGAGTGACAATCCACAGTGGTGCTGTGCTAGGTGCAGATGGTTTTGGTTTTGCGTCAAATGGCGAGAAAGGTTGGCAAAAAATTAGCCAAATCGGTGGTGTCGTTGTTGGTAATGATGTCGAAATTGGAGCATCTACCACAGTTGATCGTGGTGCTATTAATGATACGCAGATTGGTAATCATGTAATCCTCGATAACCATGTTCAAATTGCTCATAATGCAATCATTGGTGATAATTGCGCAATGGCAGCCTATGCTGGTGTTGCCGGTAGTACTGTATTGGGAAAAAATTGCATTCTTGCGGCTGGCGCACATGTGGTGGGCCATGCCAGTTTATGTGACAATGTGCAGTTGATGGCGCATACATTAATATTTAAAGATATTAAGCAGCCAGGGTCCTACTCCTCAGCGGCTATGCCGCCAATGGCCACAGCAGACTGGTTAAAAAATTCAGTGCGAATGGGCCAGCTAAACGATATAGCCTTGCGCTTAAAAAAATTAGAAAAAAATCAAAATAATTAAATTTAGACGTTTTAAAATTTTTTAAGATAAATGTAAAAAAAATCACAGTCTTTCAAGTGGAAATGCAATGAATGTAAATGAAATAATGAAACTTCTGCCTCATCGATATCCTTTTTTGTTGGTTGATCGGGTGCTTGAAATCGAACCCCAAAAACGGATAGTTGCCTATAAAAACATTACTTTTAATGAGGACGTTTTTAATGGCCATTTCCCCGGGGCGCCGATTTTCCCGGGTGTCATGATCGTTGAAGCCTTGGCTCAGGCTTCAGGTATTCTGGGTTTTGTTTCTTCTGGTTTAACCGTAGAGGATGGCAAGCTTTTCTTATTTGCAGGTGTTGATAAGGCGCGTTTTAAGAAGCCTGTAGTTCCCGGTGATCAGTTGACCCTTACATCAGAAGTCGATACCGTTAAACGTAATATGTGGCGCTTCAATACCAGTGCATCGGTTGATGGTAAGGTCTGCTGTGAGGCAACCTTACTCTGTGCCTTTCAGGATAGAGATAAAGTAGTGTGATTGATTCTCAAGCGATTATAGATCCCTCCGCAACTATTGGCGAAAACGTCAGCATCGGCCCCTGGACAGTTATTGGGCCAAATGTTGTGATTGGCGACAACTGCCAGATTGCCTCGCATGTGGTGATTCGAGGGCCCTCATTTATAGGCGCTAACAACAAAATATACCAATTTTCTACGATTGGTGATGATACCCCTGACCTCAAGTATAAAGGTGAGCCCACTAAGTTAATTATCGGTGATGACAATGTCATTCGCGAGGGTGTCACTATCCACCGCGGCACAGTCCAAGATCAAGGTGAAACGGTAATTGGCAACAAAAATCTGTTAATGGCCTATGCCCATGTTGGACATGATTCGGTTATTGGCGATAATGTGATAATGGTCAATAATTCTAGTTTAGCGGGTCACGTTAACGTTGGAGACTGGGCAATTCTCTCAGGTTACTCACTTATTCATCAGTATGTTTCTGTTGGTGCTCATAGTTTTATCGGTCCTGCGGCCTTTAGTTATCACGATGTACCTGCTTTTGTGACCGCCTTTGGCAGTCCTGCAGAGCCTCGCACCATCAATAAAGAAGGGTTAAAGCGCCGTGGTTTTACCACAGAGCAAATTGCCCTAGCCAATAAAGGATACAAGTTGCTTTATCGTCGCGGTCTTTCCTTGGAAGAGGGCATTGAGGCCATTGCTGAGTTAGGAGACGATATAGTGATAGAAACCTTACTAAATTCTCTAAAAGCCTCAACACGCGGCATTATTCGCTAGCTCATGTTGGAAGCTCCTGTTTTTGCCATAGTCGCCGGTGAAACATCCGGTGATCTATTGGGTGCAGACCTTATCCAAGGCTTAAAAAAACAATACCCCGATGCTATCTTCGAAGGTATTGGCGGCCCTAAAATGCAATCTCAAGGTTTTCATTCCCTATTTGATATGGAACGCCTTTCAGTGATGGGTCTCTGGGAACCACTGAAACGATTGCCTGAATTACTGTCTATTCGGCGTTCAATTATCCAACGTTATTCATCAACAAAACCTGTGGTGTTTATCGGTATAGATTCCCCAGATTTTAATGCCAAAATTGAGCAAAAGCTGCATGATGCGGGTGTTAAAACTGTGCACTATGTCAGCCCGTCGGTCTGGGCCTGGCGTCAGGGTCGTATCAAAAATATAAAACGTTCCGTCGACCTAATGCTGACATTATTTCCCTTTGAAGCAGGGTTTTATGAACAGCATCAGGTGCCGGTTTGTTATGTGGGTCACCCGTTAGCGAAACAGTTTCCTAAACAGCCCAATACATCCAGTGCCAGACAGCAGTTAAACCTAGAACAGGACAAGCCAACCCTCTGTATTATGCCGGGAAGTCGCAGCGCAGAAGTGGAATTGATGGCTGAGCTTTTATTAGATACTGCGATTAAAGCCTCCAAGGATCTAGGTGCAGAGTTACAGTTGATTATGCCCGCGGCTAATCAGGCAAGGTTTGACCAGTTGCAAAAGATTCTAAAAACAAAAGCTGTTGAGGTAACATTGCTCCAGCAACAGTCCCATTTAGCAATGGAAGCTGCCGATGCCGTCTTGCTGACCTCTGGCACCACAGCGCTAGAGGCCATGTTACTTAAGAAACCCATGGTGGTGGGTTATCGCATGAATGCACTGTCGTTTAAATTATTATTCCCTCTTATTAAAACTGCCTATGTTTCATTACCGAATTTGCTGGCTAATCAGTCTTTAGTGCCTGAATTAATTCAAGACGAAGCGACCGTTGAATCATTGTCTGCAGAGGTGGTTAACCTTTTTAAGGCAAACAGTTCTGGTTTAGTTGAGCAGTTTGATGAATTACATCAGCAGTTATCCTTGGATTCTGCGACTTTGGCAACGGCAGCCATTTCAAAACTTATAGCGAGTGAATAGGGCCCATGGAACAATGGCATGCCCCTAAAAATATTAAGTATCTCGCTGGTGTCGATGAGGTGGGGCGGGGCCCACTAGCTGGTGATGTGGTGACAGCCGCAGTTATTTTACCCGCCAAGCACAGTATTCAGGGTCTAGATGATTCTAAGGTGCTAACCGCGCATCAGCGTGAATCCCTGTATAAAGAGATTGTCGAGCAAGCCCTATGTTATTGCGTGGGGAGAGCCTCAATAGCAGAAATTGATCAGTACAATATTTTACAGTCAACTATGATGGCCATGCGCCGTGCAGTGATAGGCTTGCAAATAAAGCCTGACTTTGTGGCAGTTGATGGCAATCGAGTACCCCAGTGGGAATACCCCTCAGAAGCCGTGGTCAAGGGCGATGGGCGAGTTGAGGTGATTAGTGCGGCATCAATTATTGCCAAGGTGGTGCGCGACAAAGAAATGGTAGCTTTTGAAGCTAAATACCCAGGTTATGGCTTTGCCAAAAATAAAGGCTATGGCACGGCACAGCATATGGAAGCCTTAAAGCGCTTAGGGGCAACACCCATTCATCGACGCTCCTTTGCGCCGGTGAGTGAAAATTTATTACCAGAACAGCAATCATTACTATAAATTTTAAACGCTTTGGCTTGAGTTAATTGGGTTGAAGCTATACATTTAATTCTATGAATAATTTTACGCCTATAACCCTAACAAGAATGCATTATGANCACTGAATTCGTCCATCTTCGTCTGCATTCCGAGTACTCATTGGTTGATGGGCTTGTGCGTATTAAACCCTTGGCCAAAAAAGTCGCTGAAATGGGCATGCCGGCGGTAGCGCTGACAGATTTTAATAATTTTTTTGGCCTTATTAAATTTTACAAAGCAGCACAGGGTAGTGGCGTTAAGCCTATTCTGGGTGCCGATGTATTGGTCTCTAGTCTATCCGAGGGTACGCCAACGCAGTTGGTGTTACTCGCCGCCGATGATAAGGGTTATAGAAATCTAACCCAGCTTATTTCACGTGCCTATCTTGAGGGACAGCGTCAGGCGATTCCGGTCATCGAGCATTCTTGGTTAACTGCTCACAATGAGGGTTTGATTGCCTTATCCGGTGGTCGACTGGGTGAGATTGGAATTGCATTAGTATCTGGTCGAGAAGCCGAAGCTAAAGCAGCTTTGGTTGAAATGATGAGCATCTTCCCTAATCGGTTTTATTTAGAATTACAGCGAACCAGTAGATCTGATGAAGATGATTATATTCATTCTGCAGTGAGCTTGGCTCAGCAATGTGACTGTCCGGTAGTGGCCACCAATGACGTCCGCTTTATCAAATCAAGTGAGTTTGAAGCTCATGAAGCAAGGGTCTGTATTTATGAGGGGCGAGCGCTGGATGACCCACGTCGTGAACGGCGTTATTCCGAGACCCAGTATTTAAAAAGCCCTGAGGAAATGGCTGAGTTATTTAGTGATATTCCTGAGGCACTCGAGAATAGCGTAGAAATTGCTAAACGATGCAATGTCGAACTCACCTTTGGCGAATATTTTCTGCCCGATTACCCTATTCCAGAGGGTATGACTATTGATGAATTTCTTATTCAGGTATCTGAAGAGGGCCTAGAAGCAAGGCTTGCCAGTTTATTTGATAGCAGTGAAGAGGGTTATTCTGCCAAGCGTGACACTTACTATAAGCGGCTTAAGTTTGAGTTAGATATTATTATTCAGATGGGGTTCCCTGGTTATTTCCTTATCGTGATGGACTTTATTCGTTGGTCAAAAGATAACAAGATTCCGGTGGGCCCGGGTCGGGGTTCTGGTGCAGGATCACTGGTAGCCTATGCCCTAAAAATTACTGATCTAGACCCTATAGAATACGACTTACTATTTGAGCGTTTCCTAAATCCTGAGCGGGTATCCATGCCTGATTTCGATATCGATTTCTGTATGGAAGGTCGCGATCGGGTGATTGCCTATGTGGCTGAACGCTACGGGCGTAATGCGGTATCGCAAATCGTTACCTTCGGCACCATGGCTGCCAAGGCAGTGGTGCGTGATGTAGCAAGGGTTCAAGGTAAATCCTATGGCTTGGCAGACAAGCTGTCTAAGTTGATTCCTTTTGAAGTGGGTATGACCCTTGAAAAAGCGGTGGAAGAAGAGGATTCTCTTAAAGAATTTCTTAAGCAAGATGATGAAGCCTCTGAAATCTGGTCCATGGCTTTGCAGTTAGAGGGTATTTCAAGAAACTGCGGTAAGCACGCCGGTGGTGTGGTTATTGCCCCAACTCAGATTACTGATTTTTCACCGATATACTGTGATGACACCGGCTCTGGTATGGTGACTCAGTTTGATAAAAATGATGTTGAAGAAGCAGGACTTATTAAGTTCGACTTCTTAGGTCTGCGTACCCTGACTATCATTGATTGGGCGGTGCAGATGATCAATAAGGATCGCGCGTCCAATAGTGAAGATTTGCTGAATATTGAGCACATACCCCTAGATGATCATAAAACCTTTCAGTTGATGCAGCGTGCTGAAACAACCGCGGTATTCCAGTTGGAATCACGTGGCATGAAAGATCTGATTAAAAAGCTCGGCCCTGATCGTTTTGAAGATATTGTTGCGCTGGTGGCGCTGTTTAGACCCGGGCCTTTGCAGTCGGGTATGGTCGATGATTTCATCAACCGTAAAAAAGGCCGAGCAGAGGTTAGTTACCCCCATTCACAGTATCAGCATGAGTGCTTGAAGCCAGCTCTAGAACCAACCTACGGTATTATTCTGTATCAAGAACAGGTGATGCAGATTGCACAGGAGATGGGCGGCTATACTCTGGGTGGTGCTGATTTGTTGCGTCGTGCTATGGGTAAAAAGAATGCCGATGAAATGGCCAAACAACGTGAGTTATTCGTTACAGGGGCTATCGAAAAAGGCCACAGTCAGGGACTGGCATCTAACATCTTTGATTTGATGGAAAAGTTTGCGGGTTACGGTTTTAACAAATCCCACTCCGCCGCCTATGCCTTGGTTGCCTATCAAACCGGCTGGTTAAAAACCCATTATCCTGCAGAATTTATGGCGGCAACCATGTCCTCGGATATGGACAAAACCGATAAGGTGGTGACCTTTATCGATGAATGTCGCTCGATGCAATTAGATCTATTGCCGCCAGACGTCAACCGTGGTCGATATCAATTTAGTGTGGGTGAACAGGGTCAGGTTATCTATGGCTTGGGGGCTATCAAAGGATTAGGCGAGGGCCCGGTTGAAAATATTATCCAATCCCGAGAGCAGGGTGGCGCCTTTACCGATCTGTTTGATTTTTGTGCCAGAGTTGATGGTAGAAAAGTCAATAAAAGGGCCCTTGAAGCCCTTATTCGCAGTGGTGCATTGGACGAAATTGGCCCTCAAGGCGAAATCGGTTATCGCCGAGCGGTTATGCTGGCAGCTATGGACCAAGCCCTGAAAATGGCAGAGCAACAGGCCCGTGATGTCAGCAGTGGCATGACCGATTTATTTGGTGGTGCCATGGTTGAGAGTAAGCAACAAAACCCCTATGCAAGTAGTCTTAACACAAAATCCTTTACTATTAGAGAGCGCCTTGGTGGCGAAAAAGATACCCTAGGTCTCTATCTTACAGGGCACCCGATCGATGAATACGAAGACGAACTAAAATACATGCTGCCACAGCGCATTGTTGATCTGCGTTCAGATAAAGAAAAAACCACGGTTTACGGTATGGTGGTCGGTATGCGCGTTCTCAAAAATAAACGCGGTGATAGTTTTGCTTTTATAACATTGGACGACAAAAGCGGCCGCCTTGAATTATCCGTTTGGGCGGATCAGTTTGATATGTATCGCAGTATCCTCAATAAAGATGCCTTACTCGTGGTAAAGGGCGCCGTGTCTGAGGATAGCTTTACCGGCGGACTTAAGATGGTCGCTGAATCGGTTCAGTCAATTTACGAGGCACGCTGCAGCAAACTCGAAAAGCTTCGTATATCTGTAAGCAAATCCGATATAGGTAATGGCTGGGTCAAAGACTTTGAATGTTCGTTGGGTGAATATAAAGACGGATCCTGTCCGATAGTCCTTGAGTATTCACATCCCACTGCAGCTGGTCAGTTTAGTCTTGGTGATCAATGGCGAGTGCATCCCAAAGATGAACTTATTACGCGTTTAAAAGACCAGTTTGGTTCGACTAATGTCAATCTAGACTATGGTTAATGCCATTATTAACCCCCCTAATAGTCAACAACGCGTAAATATATAAAACTAGGCTAGCGATAATTGCACTAGACGTTTAAAATAGCTTATCGAAAAAATAACGCCCTTGGCCAACAGAGACTGAACGCATGAATTTAAATTATTTATCTTTTGAACAGCCTATTGCTGACTTAGAAGGAAAAATTGAAGAGCTACAGCTGGTTGGCAACGATAGCGATATCAACATTGCTGAAGAAATTTCTAAACTGCGTGAAAAATCACGCAAGCTAACTGAAAATATTTACTCGAAACTCACGCCTTGGGATGTTGTTCAGGTAGCAAGACATCCCCAAAGACCCTATGCCCTAGACTACATTCAGCGCATATTCACCGATTGGGAAGAAATGCATGGCGATCGTCACTTTGGTGATGACAGCGCTATTGTTGGTGGTGTCGCTCGTCTAAATGGCAAGCCAGTGATGGTGATTGGTGAAGAGAAGGGACGTGGTGTTAACGAAAAAGTGATGCGTAACTTTGGTATGCCCAAAGCTGAGGGTTACCGTAAAGCCTTGCGTCTAATGGAACTAGCCGAACGTTTTAATTTACCCGTCATTACCCTTATTGATACTCCGGGAGCCTATCCGGGTATTGATTCTGAAGAACGAAATATCTCAGAATCTATCGCGCAAAATCTCGCGGTCATGTCGCGCCTTAAAACCCCAATTATCTGCACCGTTATTGGTGAGGGTAGCTCAGGCGGTGCATTGGCGATTGGTGTGGGCGATAGATTGAATATGCTGCAGTACAGCACCTATTTTGTGATCTCTCCCGAGGGCTGTGCCAACATTATCTGGAAAACCAGTGAAAAAGCCCCTCAGGCGGCAGAAGCCATGGGTGTGACCTCAGATAATCTAGAGCAATTAGGTATTGTCGATGAGACTATTCCAGAGCCTCTAGGTGGTGCGCATCGTGATATTGATACTATGAGTGAAAACATCAAGCAGCATCTAACGGGCCAGCTCGAGACATTACAAAATATTCCGGTAGACCAGTTGCTTGAGCAACGCTACCAGCGCCTCATGTCCTACGGCAACTAGATTCTAGTTACCCATCTTTTAGCAACGATATCGCCGCCAATGCCTCTGGGTCCTTTGACTTAAGCTTGTTGGCGATATTGTGCTGAAAGAAATAATGAAAGTCTTTATTCTTATCCGCCGCATACAGGCATTCATCACCCGGTAGCACAGGGGTGTTAACCATCTCAGCTTCATTAGCAATCATTGCTTCAATTGAGCCATTGTTTAAAAGCCGCCAGCTAATAACTTCTTTAAGGGTAATGGTCGCAAAACCGTCATCGGATAAAACCGCATGTGTGCCAATGGTATCTGGTACCTCTTGGATAACATCCTGCTCCGAATCACATTGATAATCATAATAATCAGCGGCCGTTTCAAGCTCGACTACCTTATGCAGGGGAGCGGTAAAAAATAGCTCATCCACGCCCTGATCGAAGTAGCCTTGCCACTGACCATTGAGCGGGTCATTGATTTCGTCACAGGCCACTAGATCATCCAACCAAGGCACTAGACCAATAACTTCGCCATTGGTTCTAAGTCCCCAGGCTAAGACTCTTACAGAGAACAGTTTTTCAGGGTTTTGAGCATTGCAATAAAGCATTTCTAAGCCGTCAAGTTCCGGCGCGATACGAATTATTTTATTGTCAGAAAGTTCAGAAATTGGCTTGCGAGTGAAGATATCAATTACATTGTCCACAGGGTGATCAATGGCATGGTTAGACATGGATACATCTCCTTCTGGTAGTCGATGGTCGAAACAGCTAACATTACATAAGGTACTCCAGAATTTAATAAAGCACAATAGTTTGTGCTTTATTACTTATAAATTTTTAAATAAATTAAATGGTATGTTTAATTTGCAAAATATAATTTTATTGCAATTAGTATTTGAATATCATCTGCAAAGTCCCTTCATCGCATTGAGATTTTACTATGCCCTGAAAGTTTCCATTAAACGTACTTCTCAATATTTCACAAGTTTCTAAATTACTCGTTTTGTAGTTGAAAAGATTAATTCCGATATCGGTGTATCCACTATTAGAATTTCCAGATTTTCCCATTCTGAAGCTAAGGTCTTCACCAAAAATATTTTCTCCTTCCATGAATGCAGGTTTGGGATCGGTTTTCTCGATCTTTGTAGATGCGGCAAGAACTTGCCAGTTTTTCGTTATATCTGCTAACTCATGTTGAGCTTCAAGTACCTTAGCTTGAGCCGATAAATCAACTCCTTGTTATAAAAAGGTAGTGCTTGCCACGGCACTAATTGCCAGTGCAATAATAACCGGAATTAGCGTATTACCTAATTGGTTTTTACTGTGGTGGATAATATAACTTGGTTTAACCAATTTTTTTGTTTTTATCATTTTCTATAATCCTTTATATTAGATGTACTAGATTAGATGTACTATGGCTAGTTAATTTACAATAACTATCTTTTATTTAATAATAGCTTGCTAGACAAAGCTATTTCATATTTC
>JGI20154J14316_10001098_pt1 | contig 24266 bp, 20 predicted proteins | sample COG_04_FD_14316 | JGI IMG/M metagenome (IMG submission 14316)
GTTTTACCTGGAATTATTGGTAGCATGCAAGCTAATGAGGTTTTAAAAATGATTTTAGAAATAGGAAACATCCTTTCTGGAAAACTACTTCTATATAATGCGCTTAATTTCCAAACTTCAGTAATAAAAATTAATAAATCTGAAGAAGAGATTAATAAAATCTTAAATGAAAAACATGTTTTTGAAACCAAGACAATGAGTTTCAGTTGCAATTCTGAAACAACTCAAATTTCAATTGAAGAGGCTTTAAAAAAAGAGAACATTCAGTTTATTGATGTTAGGGAAACTTCAGAATTACCCAAAATAGAACACATTACAATCACTTCAATTCCGTTAAACGATTTAGAAAATAATTTAGAAAAATTAGACACTAATAAAGGACTCATCCTTTTTTGTCAATCTGGAAAACGAAGTAAACAAGCGGTTTCCATTTTAAAACAATTAAAGATAAATAACTGTTTCTCTATAAAAGAAACAAGTTCTGAAATAAAAAAACAGTTAGAAAACATCAATTATGAAAGATAAAAAAATTAAAAACGTATTTAAAGAAGGTGCTATAACTTCAGAATTTATTGGAAACTCTATTCAGAAACACCAATCTAAAACCACCAATTGGAGCTCATAATATTTTTCTTGGTCAAGTAAGGGCAGATGTCATAGAAAACAAAACAGTTGTAGCTATAGAATATTCAGCTTACGAAGATATGGCTAATGAAAAATTTGACGCTATTAGAGAAGCAACTTTTAAGAAGTTCGACTTAACATGTATGCATATTTACCATAGTTTGGGAACCGTTAAAGCTGGCGAAATCTGCCTGTTTGTTTTTGCATCTTCACCAAGACGAAAAATAGTTTTTAAGGCTATTGAATATATTGTTGAAGAAATAAAAGCGCACGTTCCTGTTTTTGGAAAAGAGATTTTTGAAGACGACACACATCAATGGAAAACAAACAAATAAAATGGTAGACATCACTCATAAAAACACAACATTACGAACTGCTATTGCACAAGCTATTGTTAAAGTTAGTAAGCCAGAAACGATCACAGCGATTGAAGAAAATACAGTCCCAAAAGGAAATGTATTTGCAATGAGCAAAGCTGCAGGTTTGCTTGGCGTAAAAAAGACACCTTACATTCTACCAGATTGTCATCCGCTTCCAATCGAATTTACAGGTGTTGAATACGAAATAAACGACCTTGAAATTAAAGTATTCTTTACTGTAAAAACCATTTACAAAACTGGAGTAGAAGTAGAAGCTATGCATGGCGCAAGTGTTGTTGCATTAAACATGTACGATATGCTAAAACCGATTGATAAAGGCATCGAAATACATGCCATAAAACTCTTAGAGAAAAAAGGTGGGAAATCGGACTATAAAGATCGTTTTAGAAAGGACCTAACTGCCGCTGTAATTGTATGTTCAGATACTATTTCTGCAGGACACAAAGAAGATAAAGCAGGCAAAGCCATTATAAAAAAACTAGAAGATTGTAATGTAAAAATAGTAGATTATACAGTTATTCCAGATGAAGTAGAAAACATTCAAGAACAAGCTTTAAAACACCAAAACAACAAAGTAGATTTAATTGTTTTTACTGGTGGAACAGGACTTTCTGTAAGAGATACTACGCCAGAGGCGCTTTTACCTTTGCTAGATCGAAGAATTCCAGGTATTGAAGAAACAATTCGTAATTATGGCCAAGATAGAATGCCTTATTCCATGTTATCTAGAAGCGTTGCAGGAACGATAAAAAACACTTTAGTTTTAGCTTTACCCGGCTCAACGAATGGTGCAAAAGAATCTATGGATGCAATTTTCCCAGCAGCATTACATGTATTTAAAATATTAAAAGGGGCAAGACATGACTAACACCTCAGCAAAGTCAACATCTATTTTACATGATAATTTTGGAAGAGATCATGCATATTTACGTATTTCACTTATTGAGCGTTGTAATTTACGTTGTTCCTATTGTATGCCGGCAGAAGGCGTAAAACTATCACCAAAAAGTCATTTAATGACAGGCGATGAGATTTACAATATTGCAAAAACCTTTGTAAAACATGGTGTTACAAAAATCAGACTCACAGGTGGCGAGCCATTAATACGAAAAGATATTCCTGTAATTTTAGAAAAACTAGCGTCTCTAGATGTTACACTTTCTATAACATCTAACGCTGTTATTATTGACAAGCACATAGCTGTTTTAAAAGCGAATAACGTTAACAAAATTAATATAAGCTTAGATTCTTTAGAGCGAGAAAAGTTTAAAAAAATCACCCTTAGAGATCAGTTTAAGAAGGTATACACTAATATACTTCTGCTTGTAAAAGAAAACTTTGAAGTAAAAGTAAATGTTGTTTTAATGAAAGATTTTAACGATAATGAAATCATCAATTTTATTAAACTAACGAAAAACTTACCAATCTCAATTCGGTTTATTGAGTTTATGCCTTTTGATGGTAACAAATGGGATAAAAATAAAATGGTGTCGTATAAAGAAATCATGGACTATGTGCATGATGCATTTAACAACAACGAAATTATACGTTTAACAGATGCTAAAAACGACACAACCAAAAACTACAAAATTGAAGGTTATCAAGGTAGTTTTGGAATTATAAGCTCTGTTACCAATCCTTTTTGTGATTCTTGCAACAGGTTGCGTTTAACTGCAAATGGTAAAATAAAAAATTGCTTATTCTCTGCTACAGAATCAGATTTACTAACTACATTACGTGAAGGAAACTCTATTGAACCTGTTATTGAGAAAGCTGTTAAAGCCAAGTTTAAAATTCGAGGTGGAATGGATACTCTTGAAAAACTTCAAGAACCAAAATTGCACAACAAAAACAGAAGTATGATTACCATTGGTGGTTGATTCAAAACAGCTATTTCAGAATCAATTAAAAAATAAAAAAATCCCTCAAAAAGAGGGATTTCAAATAATAACAGTTACAATTATTAACACATAAACTGAACTAGCCAAACTGTTACTATAATTTAATAACTTCTAATTTCCACCGTTTAAAAACTTAGGTTTAATGACTAACATTGCCCAAGCCCAATTCTGGCTTCCTGCTGCCAAATCTTCTGTAATTCCTTTCAACTCATACATACCATCGCTTGCAAACATTTGAGAATAACCAAGAACTAAAGCGTAACCTTTAAACTGTTGCTTAAAAACTAAATCTATCTCAGTTCCCAAATATTTTTCTCCACTAGCCAACTTCTGTTCTCCACTAAAGTTCAGAGCTTTTACTAAAAGACTAGATTTTTTACCTAATTTAAAGTTTGCACTTGCATGTATATCTACCAAACCAATAGAGTTTGCATGATTCCCTACATAGAAATAGTCCATAAATCCATTAAATTTGTGGTTTGTTCCGTATAATGGGAAAAATGCTCCTGTTTCACCTGCGTCACCATCATTACCGCTAATAATTTCTATACCAGCTCCTAATGTCACTTTAGATGAAGTTTTATGCGTTAGATCTAAGCTTAATAAATGTGCCCCTTTAATATCTACTTCACCTTGTCTCTGCCCTGATTGTAAATATGCATTGGCAGCTAAACCAAATTTACCAGCCTTATATTTTAAGTGTGTACCAATAGTCTGTAAAGAACTTGTTCCATCTGCTGTTGCTCCATCATCTTCGTATTCCTGAAAACCATTGTTCAATACTAATAAACTTCCAGAGAATTTATCCCACTTTTTACTTAAATGTAACATTTGCATGGTTTTATATGAGAAAAAGCCTTTTGTATCATAAGATGTTCCTGTAGAAACAAAACCTGTTGGATTACTATAGTCTTGATTAAAAGCTAAGGCAACATCTAATTTTAAACCATCTTTAGCATATTTTAAAAGTGCAGCATCATGATTACGACCTTGTTGTGCCCAATCTAATCCTCCTAAAATTCGTTGGTCATCATAAGATAATGCTTGGCGACCAATTTTAGTAGAAAAACCTTCTCCTAATTTAATATCTGCCCATGCTTGAAAAACAGAGAACGAATTGTTTTGATCATAAGGTAAAAGTTGTCTGTTCTCACCCCAAACCATAACGTCTTGAAAGCTTAAATAAAAGTTATAACCTTCAGTTTTAAAACCTGCATTTAACCTTAATCTTGTTGAAATACCATAACCAGCGTCTTTATCCTCTGGGATTATACTTCCAAATCCATTTCGGTATTCTGTACGTGGTCTAAATTCACCATCTAAAGTAAACTGTGCTTGTGCAAATTGAGCAATCAATGCCATAAAGCCTATTAAAATATATTGTTTTTTCATTGTTCTTGTTTTTAAATTTAAATTACTATTTGAATTTTTACGTTTCATTTATTAATTATTTTTAGGTTGTACTTTTCTTGTGCTAGTGAAAATTCTACTTTTCAAAAGCTTTATTTTTTATTTAGTGTTCTAAAAAGTCTATTAAATGCTTTCTATATTTATAATAATCATCATGTTCTAAAACTGCTTTTCTAGTTCTGGGTCTTTCAAAATTAATATCGAGAACGTCTCCTATTTTTGCTCTTGGACCACTCGTCATCATTACCACACGGTCTGCTAAAAAAATAGCTTCATCAACATCGTGTGTAATCATTACAGCTGTGATTTTTTCTTTATTCCAGATTTCAATTAAGATGTCTTGCAATTCACCCCGCGTTAAAGAATCTAACATTCCAAAAGGTTCATCTAACAACAACACTTTTGGTTTAATGGCAAATGCTCTGGCAATACCAACACGCTGTTGCATACCTTGAGATAATTCGCTTGCTTTTTTATTGAAAGCGTCTTCTAAACCTACTTTTTGTAAATAGTATTTGGCAATATCATTTCTTTGAGATTTACTAGCATGAGGAAAAACCTTATTTACACCTAATAACACATTTTGTAAAGATGTCATCCACGGCATTAAACTTGGCGACTGAAAAATAACACCTCTATCCGGCCCTGGTCCTTTTATATGTTTTCCTAAAACCGCAATATTTCCTCCAGAAATAGGATTTAATCCCGCAATCATAGAGAGCATTGTTGTCTTTCCGCAACCAGAATGACCAATTATAGTTACAAACTCTTCTTTGCGGATTTGAAGATTTAAATCTTCAAGAACTACGTAATCTCCTTTTGGTGTTGGATACACTTTCTTTAGATTTTTTAAATCCAACATCACTTCATTAGAGGGAAAAAGGCCGTTATCTAATACACTTTTCGTACTTGTATTTTCTGTTATAATGCTCATCTTTTTTCTTATCTAAATTGATTAACAAAATCTTTTGGCGCTAAATCTGGAAGTATAAATTGTTCCTTTGCTTCAGATTTTCGTTCATCTCCAATATCCATTAAATACTCAATAATCGCATTTCTCGTTTTCTTAAAACTAGCATTGTCGTTCAATTCGGTTTTATCTCTTGGACGCTCCAAATCAATTTTAAATTCTGGACCTAACGTTGCATTTGGACCTGGACGTAGCGGAATAATTCTATCTGCCATATAAATACCTTCATCTACATCATTGGTAATTAACAATGCTGTTCTTTTATCCTTTCCCCAAATATTTAAGATTTGGTCTTGAAGATTTCCTCGTGTTAATGCATCTAAGGCACCCAAAGGTTCGTCCATAATAATCATGTCTGGCTTCATTGCCAACGCACGAGCCACAGCAACACGTTGACGCATTCCGCCGGACAATTCTTTAGGTAATTTATTGGTCGCAGGCGTTAAGTTTACCATCTCAATATAGTAGGCTGCTTTACGTTTCCAAATCGCCTTTTCACGTTTCGGAAAAGCCTCTTTGACAGCCATTAATACGTTTTGTTCAACGGTTAACCAGGGTAATAAAGAGTAGTTTTGAAAAATTACGCCGCGCTCATGGCTTGTGCCAGAAACGGGATTACCTTTAAACAGAACCTCTCCACTCGTAGGCTCTAACAAACCATTGATTAAATTAACCAATGTTGTTTTCCCGCTTCCTGTAAAGCCAACAATGGCAACAAATTCTCCTTCTTCAATTGTTAAATTAATATTAGATAACACTTGAGATTCATTATCCCCCTGACCGTAGGTTTTACAAATATTATTTAGTTCTAAATATGCCATTTCTTTATTGTTTAACTATTGATTTGTTATATCGCATCTGTTTTATCAAACGACACCCAGTTCTGTATCATTAACATTAATCGGTCTAATAAAAATCCAATAATACCAATCACAAACATGGCTACTATAATTTTTGCGTTTGAGTCGTTTGCTCCATTCTGAAATTCTTCCCAAACAAATAGACCTAAACCAGGACTTTGTGCTAATAACTCTATCGCAATTAAAACCATCCAAGCTACTGATAATGTTATTTTTAAACCAGTAAAAATTAATGGTAAAGACGATGGCAACACCACCTTAAATATCTTTTGAAACGCTCCTAATTTTAATACTTTTGCAACGTTTATATAATCTTTATCTACCGTAGAAACTCCCATCGCTGTATTTACTAAAGTTGCCCACATTGAGCATAAACCAACACTGATAAATGAAATAGTAAATGAGCTATCGTCTGCAGATCCAATTAAAACAGTTTTTACAATCATAAAAACCAATAAATACCAAACCACGGGCGATACTGGTTTAAAAATTTGAATAAACCAGTTAAAAGCACTCTTTAAAGTAGGACTCAATCCGATAAAGATTCCTAAAGGAACAGCAATAAATAAGGCTAATAAAAAACCAGCAAATACTGTTTTTAAGCTTCTAAATATTTGGTCTACAAAAGAGGGTCTTCCTGTATAAACAATAGCATTTTTTCCTTCGGCAATTCGTGTTTTATTTAATGCTGCCGTTTTTTCTGCAAATGCAGCTTTATCTGCGTTAATGATATTGTGGTCTCTTAATAAAGATTGAAAAGAGCCCCATACTTGTGATGGCGATGGCAATGTGTTTGGCTGACAACTTGATTCGCCAGAAGCAATACAAACTTGCAAAGCATCTGCTGCAGCTTGACCCTGGTTTTGCAATGCTTTTTCAATTTTAAAATCAGCTTCAGTATTATATAGTGCTTTTGCACCTATATTCCACAAACCTAGGAATAATAAAATCGAAGCAAGTGGTACAATAGTCTTTCGTAAAAAGTTTTTAAAATCTTCTTTTTCTAGCTTATTAGCAAAGAGGTCTTTTAATGTTCTAAATAATCCTAATCCTAAAAAATTAGAGACTTTATTTAGTGTTAAACTTGCTTTCATATCTTGGTGTCATTTATTTTTTAAAGCCTCACAGATTTTTGAAACCTGTGAGGTCTTTACTAAACAATATTATTTTTTATCCTTGTTTCCTATTTTGAAACTATTGATATAGCCTAAAGGGTCTTTAGCATCGTAAGTAGTTCCGTCAATAAAATCTGCTGTAGCTGTCTTGTAACCATCTGTTGTTGGTATATCTGATGCAGGAATGTTTCCTTCTTCAACTAAAAGTGCTGCTGCTTTTTTCCAGATGTCTGGTCTGTATATATCTTTTATTGTAGATGCATACCAATCTGCTGGTTTTGCATCAGGTATTTGCCCCCAACGTCTCATTTGTGTTAAGAACCAAATCCCATCCGAATAAAATGGATATGTAGCATTGTATTTGTAGAATACATTGAAATCTGGCATATCTCGCTTGTCTCCTTTTTCGAACTCAAAAGTACCTGTCATAGAGTTTGCTAAGACCTCTACTGGCGCACCAACATATTGAGACATTGATAGGATTTCAACAGCTTCTTTTCTGTTGCTCGGTTCATCTAACCATTTACCAGCTCTAATTAATGCTTTAGTTACTGCAATAGCTGTATTTGGATTATCCTCAATAAACTTCTCAGTCATTACAAATACTTTTTCTGGGTTATTTTTCCAAATGTCATAATTTGTAACTACAGGAACTCCAATACCTTTAAAAACGGCTTGCTGATTCCAAGGTTCCCCAACACAATAGCCATAAATAGTACCTGCTTCTAAAGTTGCTGGCATTTGCGGTGGCGGTGTTACTGATAATAAAACTTCTGCGTCTATTTGTCCTTGTACATTTTCTTTGGTGTACATTCCTGGATGAATTCCTGCAGCAGCTAACCAATATCTTATTTCGTAATTATGAGTAGAAACAGGAAATACCATCCCCATTTTAAAGGCTTTACCAGAATTTTTATACTCTGTAATTACTGGCTTCAACGCTTCTGCTTTAATAGGATGAATTGGCTTTCCATCTGCACCTTTTGGTACATTTGGTTTCATTTTAGACCACACATCGTTAGAAACTGTAATTCCGTTTCCGTTTAAATCCATAGAAAATGGTGTCACTAATTTAGCCTGACGACCAAAACCTGCACCTGCAGCAATTGGTTGACCAGCTAACATGTGCGAACCATCTAATTGACCATCGATAACTCTGTCTAAAACATTTTTCCAGTTAGATTGTGCTTCAACTGAAACGAATAAACCTTCATCTTCAAAGAATCCTTTTTCTTTTGCAATGGCTAAAGGTGCCATATCTGTTAATTTGATAAAACCAAACGTTAGTTGTGGTTTTTCAATGTCTAAAGTTTTAGTTTTTGACGTTTCTACTTCTGTAGTTGTTGTTTCTTTTTTACTTTCTTTACCACCACAAGCAAATAGTAATGCTGCTGTAGCTAGAATGTAAGTTGATTTTTTTAAAAGAGAATTCATTTCTTGTAAGTTTTAGTAATCTACGTATTAATACTTATTTTTCTACAAATATATAAGTAGTTATTATTCTAGCTTATGACAAGACACATATAAAAACCTCTTTTTTACTCATAAAAAAACCTGCGTTTACACAGGTATAGTTTATAAAATACTGAATACATGATAGTTAAATTATTAAAAGCAAAATACGTACACTTACTTATATTTAAGTAAATTCATAAGAATTACGTAATTTTTTAATATGCTGCGTCTATCATTGCACTAGACATCTTAGTGTAAGTAGAAGCTATGCGTCTTTTATTTCTGGTGTGAAATCGTCACCAAGACAAGTTTCAAGTGTGCCTAATAGGGCCAAACCTACTGTATAATAATGTTTTTTCTCTACCCTATATCCTGCGTGCGTTTTCCTAAATTTTCCAAAAACAGGAAAGAAACATTTTTTTTGCAGGAAAAAGATAAAACCTACAGGTCTAAGAAATAATTATGCTCGTCTATTTCTTTTTTGAGAAAATTCACGTTTACGATACCAATTTTTTTACCTTTTGCAGTAATTAAGCCTTCTTTTTTTAGCGTTGAGAATACTCTAATAACCTGCTCCTCTCTAGTGCCAGCATAGTCAGCATATTCTTTTCTACTTAATGGCAGGTTTAAAAAATCGTTTAATTCTCCGAATTTTCTATGAATGTATAACAAGGTGTCTATGACGCGTTCTCGAACCGTCATCTGTGATATTGATTTGACTTTAGATTCGCTTCGATTCAATTCGTTAGCGTAGAATAACATCATATCATATCCAAATTTTGGATTTTCTAACAATCCCTTTTGTAAATCATCTTTAGAAAAATAACATAAAACGGCATCTTGTAATGCAATTGCACCAATTGAATAATACTCTTCTGTACCAAAACCTCTATGACCAATTATTTCACCATCTTTTGCAAAACGCACAATTTGTTCACGACCATTAATGCCTGTTCTAAACACTTTTACCGCACCTTTTAAAATAAAAAATAAGCCGTTTACTGGCGCACCTTCAATTATAAATTGCTGTCCTTTTTTACATTTTAAGGTTTTTTTGTTTTCTACAAAAACTGAACTCGTTATAGTGTTTAAATTATTTTTAATCAAACATTTAGCATTACTACAAGACACACAAGAAAAATCTATGACTTTTTTTCTTGACTTTTTTGCTGCTATGTTTGAATTTAATGTCATTGTTTTTTCTAATTATTTTACTAAAACTACTTTTTGAAAACTATTTTTTGGTGCTTCACAAAGCGAACATTTATAACTTTCGGGTAATTCGCTAAATACCGTTTCTTGAGGAATATTTTGAGTAACATCTCCAAAAGCTTCATCATAGATTGTTAAACAATCTTGACATTGATAAACTTCTAATTCTATACTTTCTTTTTTTACTTCAACTAACTTTTCAACGTCTTTTTCACTTCCTAACTGGTCAAAATACAATTGACTTAATTCCATCAACAAACCAGGTAATTCTACTTTATCCAAATCTTGAACATGCATAATGTATTTTCTAGTATTTGGATCAAAGTTTTGAGCATACAAAAGGTTATATGTATCTCTTATTTGAAAATCACCATGAATTTCTGGTTGTTTGTTTTTTTCAACTACAATGGATGTAAAATAATGAGCAGTTTTACTGTAATCTGTAATTCCGAAAGTCAGACCATAGGTACTAATATCGTTTTGATCAAAATTATTAACTAAATATTTTTTAAGACTAAGTGCTTCTTTATTAGCAACTGGAATATGCCAATTCAACTCTAACATAGAATGACGTACATTGATTCCTCTTTTCCCCAAAAACTTCTCCCAAACTAATTTAGATTCTCTCGGTATCCCTTTTACTATAAATGACTTCCATGGTGTGATTGATATTTTACCAATTTTATTTACAGAGCAAAGCTCACACATATCTTTTAAAAAAGAAATATCGTATTTGTTGTTTCTCCAATACAACCCTAACCAGTATTTATCACTACCAATTCTATTCATACCTTCAAAATATGGGAAAGGATAAAATGGGACTTCTAACGGTTTGTCTACTGTTCTGTTATTGGTATCAACGGTATCGCTTACTAACTCAAAAATAGTTTCTATAGTTTCTGGTTCTTCCTGAAGAATAGATTCAATAGCAGTTTCAACTTTATCTAAATCCCAACTGTAAATTAATGCAGGATACATTTTGGCCTGTTTCCAATCGGGTAGTCTTATGTACAAATACCAATAATCCTCATGTTCTGAAGCTATAAAATTTACATTTCCTGTAAATAAAGGCACTAAACGTTGTTTCGGATCTACTAAATTTATTTTTAATTTCGATTTAGTACTAAACTGCTCTAAAAGGTATAAATAGCGATCTCCAGTTAACCAAGACGTATTAGGAAAAATATCTGCACATAAATATGAGGATACAATATTTTCAACACCAGTTTCGTCAGCCTCAACAATTTTAAGCTTATCAAATTGCATAAGATCCTCTTGATTTATTTTTTTTGGTAAAATAATATCTTGTCTAGATCCAAAAGAAATAGTTTTAAACCCTAAGCTTTCTACAGATTCGCAAATGTATTGCAGTTCTCCAGGTGACAAAACACCGCCTTTTACTATTAATCTATTTAACTGCGTTCTCATACTCGTACTTTAGCGTTATTAAGTATTTCTCTTACTTCCGTTTTACAACTTCCACACCCTAAACCTGCACCAGTTGTATTGCAAAGCTCTGTGAAATTTATACAGCCTTTAGCAATTGCCTCTTCTACGTTTCCTGAACCAACTTGGCTACACGAACAAATTAGTTTGCCTAAAACTGGCTTATCATTAGAAGATCCTCTCAACAAGGTGCCTCGTTTATCTGACATTTCAATTTTACTCTCTATCAATGTTTTAAATTCTGCAAACTCATTCTTGTCACCTACCAAAACAGCACCAATTAACAAATCATCTTTTACAATACATTTTTTATAATAACGTTTAGAAATATCTGTGAAAATTATTTCCTCATAACTTGGATCGTTATCTGGGACTGAAATTTCACCAATACTACACAGGTTTAAATCGTTAAATTTTAGAATGTTCATCAATACAGAACCCTTATAGGCATCACTAATATCACCAGCAATAAAGTTGGCTAAAATACCTGCTTGCTCTTCTGCAGCAGATGTAATACCAAATAACTTATTTTCAAACTCTGCAATTTCACCAATGGCAAAAATATCTGGATGCGAGGATTGTAAATGCTGATTTACTTTAACTCCTCGACCACAAATAATACCATTATTTTTAGCAATTTCTATATTAGGTCTGGTACCAATGGCATATACGATAGCATTGGCAGTAATATATTTTCCGCTTTTTAAAGTAATGTTTAATTCACCTGTATCTTCATCATCAAAAACTGTACTCACTTCATTATCAAAATAAATTTGGATACCTCTTTCTTGAACATCTAAAGACAATAATTTACTAGAAATTTTATCTAATTGGCGTTCCATTAAACGAGACGCTCTTTGTACAATGGTAATTTTTACATTTTTGTGCTTCATTGCTGCTGCCAACTCTAAACCTAACAAACCACCACCAACAATAACTACATGTTGTTCTTCTGGAGGCAAACCAGTATTGTCTAAATACGTTTTGAAGCGATCTGCATCAATCTTGTTTCGCATTGTAAAACGACCTAGTAAATCTATTTGAACATCTTTTGGAATAAATGGACGACTTCCTGTGGCTAAAATTAGTTTATCAAAAGAGTGAGTTTCTCCATTAGAATCTGTTACGGTCTTATTTTCTTTATCAATACCATCTATAATGGTTTCAGGATGAATTTTTATGTCCAGCTTTTTTAATTCAGCGTTATTAATCTTTAATAATTGTTCCCAAGACAATTCTTCAGTAATATATTCTGGTAATAAAACACGATTATAGAATAGGTTAGATTCTTTTGAAAACACATGGATTTCATCAGCCTCATTATTATCTCTATAATTCTGTAAAAATCGAAAAGCTGCAGCTCCAGCTCCTGCAATTATTATTTTCTCTTTGGGCTTTTTATATTTTGAAACCGATACTGCGGTATACTTAAAATCAGGTTCTTTAGAAACAGGATCAACATGTGTATTGGTTAAGTTGTTTGCCCTGTTTAAATTACTCTGCAATACTTTTCCCCAATGCATTGGTAAAAACACGACACCTTTTTTTACATTATCTGTAACTTTTGTTCGCAATCTTACAACACCATTTTTACTCTTAATTTCTGCAATACTACCCTCAGTAACTTTATTTAAATATGCATCGATAGGGTTAATTTCTAAAACTGGCTTTGGGTAATGTGTTTTTAATCTAGATACTTTTCCTGTTTTGGTCATAGTATGCCACTGATCTCTCACGCGACCTGTAGTTAAAATCAACGGAAAGTTTTCATCTGGTTTAACAGAAGTATTCTCAATAGTACTAGGTAAATTGAATTGCGCTTTTTGAGATGGTGTATAGAACTTTTTATCTTCAAAAAGTCTAGAGGTTCCTGAGTGACGATATTCATTTACAGGCCATTGAAACGTACCTTCAGTTTTTAAGCGATCATAATTTAAAAAAGAAACATCAATGTTGGTATCTTTAGTCATGGATGCATATTCGTCATAAATTTCTTCAGCACTATTATAATTAAAACCTCTAAAATCCATTCTTTGAGCAAAATCACAAAAGATTTCTACATCTGGTCTAGCTTCTCCTGGTGCATCAAGCTCTTTTGGTAAATATGAAATTCTACGTTCAGAATTTGTCATTGTACCCTCTTTCTCCAACCAAGCTGCTGCTGGCAATACCAAATCTGCATAATTTACAGTGTCCGATTTATGAGAGATTTCTTGTACTACAACAAACTTAGAATTTGCCATTGCCTTTTCTATTTTGTGAGAGTTTGGCAAACTCACTAAAGGATTTGTGCACGCAATCCATACGGCTTTTAGTTTTCCGCTTTCTAAAGCATCAAACATTTCTGTAGCGGTTAATCCTGGTTTCGCAGATATTTTATCAACTCCCCAAAATTGTGCAACTTCTCTTCTGTGCTCTTCGTTTTGTAAATCTTTATGAACTGCTAGCAAATTCGCCATTCCTCCAACTTCTCTGCCTCCCATGGCATTGGGCTGACCTGTTAAGGAAAAAGGACCAGAACCTGGCTTACCAACTTGACCTGTAATTAATGATAGGTTCAAAAGCGCTGTATTCTTATCTGTACCAATAACACTTTGATTTAAACCCATTGCCCACATACTGATGAACCCTTTAGACAAGCCAATGATTCGTGCGGCTTTTTTGATCTCTTTCTCAGAAACTCCGCATAAACTTGAAGCTTTCCTTAATGACGTATTAAAAATTAACTTTTTATAATCGTCAAAGCCTTCTGTATGATTTTTAATAAAGCCATCATCAATAAGCCCCATCTTATACAAACACCTACCAATGGCGTTGTACAGAATAATATCAGTTCCTGGTGTTAATTGTAAGTGTAAGTCTGCAAAGTTTGCAGAATCTGTTTTACGAGGATCGATAACAATAATTTGTACGTCTGGGTTTTCTTCTTTATGTTTTTCTATGCGTCTAAATAAAATAGGGTGACACCAAGCAGGATTTGCGCCTGTAATTAAAAAACAATCTGCTAACTCTATATCTTCATATGAAACTGGCACACTGTCTTCTCCAAATGTTTTTTTATAACCAACCACTGCAGAACTCATGCATAAACGCGAATTGGTATCTATGTTATTTGTCCCTAAAAAACCTTTGGTTAATTTATTAGCGATGTAGTATTCTTCTGTTAAACTTTGACCCGAAACATAAAATGCTACAGCATCTGGACCGTATTTTTTTATGATAGATTTAAAAACGCTTGCAGCTCGATCTAAAGCGGTATCCCAACTGACGCGTTCACGTGGATGAGAACGACTCCAACGCATTTCTGGATATAGAATTCTATCTGAAGTATCATTAGCAACATAATGCAAATTCATTCCTTTAGAACACAACATACCTTTGTTTACAGGGTGCTCTGAATCACCTTCAACAGAAATGGTGTTGTTTATGTCCTTTTTTACTATAATACCACAACCTACTCCACAATATGAACAGGTTGTTTTTATTTCATTTTTAATCATTTAGAGCAAGGTTTTATATTATACCTTTTTGCTTTTGAAATAACTGCAATAAAACAATCGTTTTTACTTTCTACTTCAATAGAAAAATAAACTGTAACTACTGCTATGCTTTATTTGTATATTTTTTAAAAAACAAAAAATCTTTATTTTTTTTACAGCAATTTCCAAAAGAAATACTATTAAATATGGCGTTAAAATCTCACAAAACCAAGTTTGATTTTATTTTTTTGAATGCTCTAAAAAAGAGCGTATTGTATTTTTAAATCCATAAAAAAAGACAGTTAAAATAGTCGATTTCGTTATTCAGAATTACTTAATAAAAAACAATCTTTTTTTTGCTTTTTTCTTTTAAAGGAATTAGTTCTCGTACTTCTTCCTGTTCTTCTTCTGTTGAACTTATCATAATACATGGTTTTAAAAGCAAAACTAAGTATTTATACTTAGTTATTGTGTTAAAAATTACGTATTAAATAATTATTAGTAGATTGCTAATTGCACAATAGCAATTTTAAGAATTTGTTAAAAACAAGGCAATAAATTATCAGAATTAAAAAACACCTCTAAAGTCCTTTCAAGGGGATAATCCTATCATTAGTTACACCAATTGGTATTCTTGAGCTTTACTAGTTAATTCTTGAAGATTTTTAGCCTCCATTTTTTTCATTAGATTAAAGCGATGTACTTCGGTTGTACGTTTACTGATTTGTAGTTCTTCAGCAATATCTTTATTATTCTTTAGATCTAAAACTAAAACTAATATTTGTTTTTCTCTTTTGGTTAGCTTAAAAGGAAGAGTTTTTGTTTCATTTTGTGGTTCTTTGGCTTCAGTAGTATTACCATTTACAAAGTTATTCATTATAATAGACGACACATCCCCTGTAAAATATTTTCCACCCGAAGCCACCTTATTTACAGCTTTTAGAAATTCTTCTTTACTCGCACCTTTTAGTAAATAACCATCAGCACCAGCTTGAATAGATTTTACGACATACTCTTCAGAATCGTGCATAGAAAGCACTAAGGTTCTCACATCTTTATGGTGCTTATTAATCTCTGCAACAACTTCTATCCCATTCATTTCTGGCATACGGATATCTACAATTAAAACATGTGGTTTGTTATTAGCGATGACAGCTAAAGCCTCTTTTCCGTTAGAAGCTTCATCTATAACATTTATTCCTGTTTGATCTTCCAAAAGGGCTTTTATACCGTCTCTTACCAAAACATGGTCGTCAGCCAAAACTACATTTATCATAATTACAAATAATTTATACGTACAAAAATAGTTTTTTTTAAGTAAAACTACGTAGTTGAAAATTACTTTTAAACCATTATATTATTTAACGAAGATCAATTTTAGAGTTACTATCTTTAAGTAAATCTAAATAATCGTTAGTTTTAAAAATTTTACCGCTAAATCTAGACACTCTATTTCTACCTTCATTTTGTCTTGTAATACTTCTTGCAAAGCGCCTAACTTCGTGACTATTTGTTAAAATAATTCCGGGAACTGGTGTGCTTTTTTCATCATCATCTTTTGCAACCATTGTAAAATAAGAGGAGTTACAGTGCTTTGTTTCTCCTGTTCTAATGTTTTCAGATTCTACACGTACCCCAACAACCATAGACGTTCTTCCAGTAAAATTAACTGAGGCCTTCAAGGTCAGTAACTCACCAACTTCTATTGGATTTAAAAAATCAACCTTATTTACAGAAGCCGTTACGCAATAATTCCCTGAATGTTTGGAAGCACAAGCAAAAGCAATTTGATCCATTAAGTTTAAAATATAACCTCCATGAATCTTGCCACTAAAGTTTGAATTAGATGGTAACATTAACTCAGTAATGGTGATCTGAGAATCTTTTATATGTTTAAATTTTTTTGTCATATATTTTACACTAATAATATTAAAAAGAGACTTTAAACGCGTTCATTATTATATAGGAATATTTAGAGTAACTCGTGTCCCTTTTCCTATTTGAGAATTTAAAAATAAACGACCATCTATATATTTAATGCGCTCTTTCATAAACGTCATTCCCATGCCACCATCACCATTTTTAACCTTCTTTACTTTAGAGGGATCAAAACCTTTACCATCATCATCTACAACAATGCTAAGTATATTTTTACTGTGAGAAAGCGACACTAAAATATGTGAAGAAACCGCATATTTAATCGCGTTATTTATCGCCTCCTGGATGATTCTATAGATATTAATTTCTACAAGAGAATCTAATCGCTGGTTATAATCCGTTTTATTGAAAAACAGAATTTCTTTTCCTGTTAACTTCCCGAGTTCTTGTGTTAATTTAGAAATTGCAGGCACGATACCATGATCAGATAATTCTGGAGGAGTTAAATTAAAAGTCGCTGTTCTTACCCCTTTTATAATACCAGATGTTAACTCTTTAAGGTGTTCTACTTTAGACGTTGTTTTCTCAACATCAGTCGCATTTATGCTTTCTAAATTATACTTTAATCCTGTAAGCATCTGCCCAATACCATCATGGACATCTTTTGCAATTCTGTTTTGTTCCTTTTCTTGATTCTCAATAATCTTGCTAGAAATTATTTTTTGTTGACTCATTTTCTCCTCAAAACTTTCTTGAGTTAAGCGTTCAATTTCTATTTGCCCTTCTTTTTTAGCCGTAATTTCTGAAGCTATAATCAACAATTCGGATTTATCCTCTGTCGGCCTATAAGGCACAATTGACATTTCTAACCAAACATCTACGCTGCCTTTTATAGTCGCTTTTACTTCACCTTGCCAACCTGTTTTTTTATACTTATTTACTAAGTCTTCGATTAGTAATTGTTCCTTTTCATTAGTTGACAAAACAGTCCAAATAAAAACGTCTTTTTTGAATTTTGAAAATTTAAACAAACGCGAAAACTTATTACCTATATGAATGACATCGCCATTTGGAGAAATTCTTGCAAATAATAATGTTTCATCAATGGCTTGGCTCAAAGCACGTAACTCTCTTATAGATTTTTCTTTAGCCTTACTTAATTCATCAGCATTAAAAGCCATTTCCTTCGCTGTCTTTTCCGCAGACAACAAATTAGATAATGTAGATTTAACGGATTTTGCTGTTGGCCAAAAGATGAATAAAAATTCACCTAATAGAATTAGCAATGTTAAACCCATTAATAGCAATTCTAAGCGTCTTAACCAAGCCACTTTTCCGTCTGCTTCTAAATCATACTGATTTACAATAGCATCCATCATTACTAAAAATGAACTCTCTGTGTTGGTTATTTTATTAACGTCTAAGGCTAAATCATCAATAGAAACTAAAGGGTCATTTTCTAACTTTTTAAGAATTGATTTTGATGATTTTTGAATAACATTAAACACAGGATTAATCGCTGTGAACTTATTTTTTATATCAACACTATTCTGATTTGGAAGTCCTAAGCTATCATTTCCATTTTGCAAAGCATTATGAGACAACTCCCATAAATCGAGTGTACTTTGAATATTGTTTTTTAATGAAATTCTATTTTCTTGGTCAGAATAAACGGAAAGTGAGACAATTTCTTTGGTAAGCTTTTGGCTCAACATACGTTGTCTACCAGCAATATTTATGACTGTAGAATCGCTTTGTTGTTTATTTAAATGCTTACGAACTAAAACCTGACTAACAATTACAGAAAGTGCAATTGTGCTTAACGCAATAATATACAAACGGCTTAATTTTTTAAACGTTCGTTGATCTAGAGCCCCATTTTTATTAGCCATTTGATTTTAAATCTTTAAGCAATTGCTTTTTTAATTAACGTTAAACTTTTTTCAGAAAAGTTGAGATTTAAGGCAAACTTATGACCTTCACTCGACATCTTTTTCCAAGTTTTCTGAAGAATAGTGATGATTTTTTCCTCTTCGTGTTTCTCCGAAAACGCTTCAAAATAATAATCTAAAAAAACGAGGCAAATAACATCTTCAATCACCTGACTTTCTTCATCCTTTTTAATCCTTTTTTTATTGATTAAAAAAGACACTCTTTTTATAAAATCATCAGGGTAACCGACTTCTTTTAATATTTCTGAAGTGATTTCTGCATGCATTCGCTTTAAGGTTTCTCTCCATTTTAAATAGCCGACTCTGTCCATCGGAAATTCGTTTCGAGTAATTTTCCAACGGCAAATATGTTGCGCTCTTGCAGCTATTTGAAGCTCTTCTGAGGCACCTCCTTTAAACTGCAATAGTTTTTGAGACATCCGTTTAGAATACAACAATTCTTTTGAAAACAAGGCGTCGTGAAGATGTATTGAATTAATATCTTCCGCATTTTTTTTATCAATTAATGCTATCGCAATTTCAAAATTTGTTGGATTCATTGTAAAATTTCCTAATCGTTGAAGCCAATATAAACATTTTCGTTTTCAATTTTAACAGGATATACTGCGATTTTATAATCTTCACCTGCTAAGTTAGAGCCATCCTCTAACGAAAAATTCTTTTTATGCAAAGGACAAGCCACTTTTGGTACATCTTCTTTATTACCAATCATTCCTAAAGATATCACCATTTCCATTTTATGAGGACACAGATTTTGACTTGCATACCATTTGCCAGTTCTTGTAAAATTAAACACAGCAATTTGTTTCGTTTTATACTTTATACAAGCACCACTATTTTCTGGGAAATCTGAAATTACGCCAACCTTAAACCAAGTTTTTACATCAGTATTAGAGACCGATTTATATTGTTCTAATATGTTTTCCATTTTTATTTTTTTAGATTGATTTTACCAAGGTTTTGGCATTTTCTGACCACGCATTGGTACAAATTCAATATTTTCATCAGTATCATCAGAATTTACAAAATGCTTGAAACGCTTCAAGATTTCAGGGCTTTCAATAGCCTGTTTCCATTCACATTCATATTTACCGATAAGACCTTTCATTTCATTCTCTAAATCCTCAGCAATTCCTAATGAATCTTCGATAACAACCTGTCTTAAATAATCGATTCCACCTTCTAATTTATCTAGCCAAGGTGCTGTTCTTACTAATGGACCAGCAGTTCTTATATAATACATTAAAAAGCGGTCTAAGTATTTAATAGCAGTGTCATCATCGAGTTGCTCTGCGAATAAAACCGCATGTTTTGGTGTAGCTCCACCATTTCCACAGACATATAAATTCCAACCACCTTCAACAGCAATTAGTCCAAAATCCTTTCCTCTTGCTTCTGCACATTCTCGAATACAACCCGAAACTCCACCTTTAAATTTGTGTGGCGAACGCAAACCTCTGTATCTTTTTTCGATATCAATCGCAAAGGTTACACTCTCGTGCATTCCATATCTACACCATGTAGAACCTACACAACTTTTTACAGTTCTTAACGATTTTCCATAGGCATGACCACTTTCAAAACCTGCATCGATTAAATCTTTCCAAATTAAAGGTAATTCATGTACTTGCGCTCCGAATAAATCGATACGTTGACCCCCTGTGATTTTAGTATATAAATTGTATTTTTTAGCGACCTCACCTAAAACGATGAGTTGTTGTGGTGTTATTTCTCCTCCAGGAACTCTTGGTACTACAGAATAGGTTCCGTTTCTTTGGATGTTTGCTAAAAATCTATCGTTTGTATCTTGAATTCCTGGTTGACGATTCGCTGTTTCCATCGTAATTGTTGCAAAAATTGAAGCAAAAACGGGCTTACAAATTTCACAGCCATGGCCATCACCAAATAAATTTAACGCTTCATCATAATCTGCTACTTTATTGATTTTTACTAAATCGTAAAGCTCTTGTCTATTATAATTGAAATGTTCGCAAACAGTATCTTTAACTTCTTTACCAAGCGACTTTAAAGTTTCGTTAACCAAATCTACAACCATAGGTTTACAACCACCACATCCAGTAGTTGCTTTAGTTTTTGAAATGACTTCTGATAAATTATTGCAACCATCTTCTGTAATTGAACAACAGATTTCACCTTTAGACAAACTTTCACAAGAACATACTTGAGCTGTGTCTGGTAAATCTAAAACACTTCCAAACGACGAACCTCCATCACTTGCAGGTAAAATTAATTGCGCTGCATCCTCTGGAATTGCCATTTCATTTAAGTATACTTGATGCAACATATTATAGTCTGTCGCGTCACCTATAAGAATACCTCCTAACAGCTTTTTACCGTCTAAACTGACGTTAATTCGCTTGTATAGATGTTGTGTCTTATTTTCAAAAATAACAGAATGTCCTTTTGAAGCTGGCATAAAGGGCTCTCCAAAACTAGCCACATCTACACCAATTAGTTTTAGCTTCGTTGACATATCAATGTTTTCTGCCATCATACTATCTTCACCTAAAATTTGATTGACAGCAATTGTTGCCATATCATAACCAGGTGCAACCAAACCGTAAATCATTTGATTGTATAAGGCAACTTCACCAATGGCGAAAATATTTTTATCTGAAGTTCGCATTCTATTGTCAACCACAATTCCGCCACGAGCTCCCATCTCTAAACCAGAGGTTTTACCCAATTCATCTCTTGGACGAATACCTGCCGAAATTACAAGCATATCTACATCTAGAGCATCATCTTCTCCAAACTCCATTCCTGTAATTGCTCCATTTCCTAAAATTTGATTGGTCGCTTTACTTAAATGGATATTTAACCCTATGGATTCTAGTTTTAATTGCAAAACCTGACTACTTCGAGAGTCCAATTGTCTTGGCATTAACTTTGAAGCAAACTCTACAATATGTGGTTCTAAACCCATATCCATAACTGCTTTCCCTGCCTCTAAACCCAACAAACCACCACCTAAAATTGCACCTCTTGCATTAGGCTTTTTAGCTTTTATTTTTTCCGCATAAGCCAGCATATCTTCTAAATCTTCAATAGTTCTATATACAAAAACACCTTCTTTTTCTACACCTTTTATTGGTGGCACAAAGGCAGAAGAACCTGTTGCTAAAACCAAATAATCATAAGAAAACCCTCTATCTTTAGAAGTTGCGATAGTTTTATTGTTTCTATCTATATCTGAAACACGTTCACCTACAACTAAAGTAACCCCGTTTTCTTTATACCATTCAGCAGGGGCCATTTCTAGAGCCTTTGCGTCTTGGTTTTCAAAAAATTCGCTTAAATGAACGCGATCGTAAGCAGGCCTTGGTTCTTCACCAAAAACAGTAATTTCAAAATTTTTACTATGTTCTTGAGCTACAAATTTTTCACAAAACTTATAACCAACCATCCCATTACCAACTATAATGATTTTCTTCATAATTACGTATTTATAAAAAGTCTAAGTATTACATTAAAAATACTTTTGACGAGACTTAATTTTTTATTTAAAAATTAGAATACAACACACGTTGTACTTCTTCTTCAAAAAACGAGGGATGCTCAGCAACTACATCACCAATTACTATAATTCCTGGTGCTGACACATCTAAGGTTTTAATTACTCCCGAAACATCACTAATGCAACCAATCGAAAACGATTCGTTTTTTAGTGTTCCATTCTGAATGATTGCAAATGGAGTTAAACCACTTCTATACTTACTAACTTCTTCGATGATTTCTTTGAATTTCCTGATACCCATTAAAATGACCATTGTCGTTGCTGATTGCGAAGCATATTTTAAATCTTTTGAAAATGAACCGTCCTTTTTAGTCGCTGTCATTACCCAAAAACTAGAACTGATACCACGTTGTGTCATTGGTATACCTTGACTACCAGGGACTGCAATAACACTTGATATACCCGGAATTACAGTAACAGCAATACCAAAAGACTCTACATGATTAATTTCTTCATTAGCACGACCAAACACAAAAGGATCACCTCCTTTTAAACGAACAACATGACCATACTGAAATGCATTTTCTACAATTAATGTATTAATTTCGTCTTGAGTAAAAGAATGTTGACCACAACGCTTGCCTACGTATATTTTAAGGATTGAATCGTCTATTTCTGAAAGCAACTCATCACTAACTAGTGCGTCATATAAAATAACATCTGCATTCTGAATTGCTTTTAAGCCTTTTAAAGTTATCAAATCTTTAGCCCCTGGTCCAGCTCCTACTAAGGTTACTTTTGCTTTTTTTGATGACTTCATATAAAGTTAGAATTAAATAGTACACTTCAAAAGTAAGTAATTGAGTCAAAATACTTATACAAAACTAAGTAATAATACTTATTTTTATTAAATTGCAATAAATTAATAGTGAATAATATCAAATATTGAAAAAATGGAAAGAAACGAGCTTTATCCCATATTTTTAAAGGTGTCTCATCTTAATATTTTAATAGTAGGTGGTGGAAATGTGGCTTTAGAAAAATTAAGTTTTTTACTTAAATCGAGTCCAAATGCACAAGTACAAATGGTTTCACCCATGTTTAGAGAAGAAACTATTGCGCTTGCTGAAAAATTTAAGATAGAAATGACTATAGATACCTATAATAGTGATTATTTACAAAATAAACACATTGCTATAGCAACTACTGATAACGTGCCTGTTAATGAATTAGTTTATCATGATTGTAGCGCTCGTAATATTTTAGTGAATGTCGCGGATAATCCTCCGTATTGTGATTTTTACATGGGAGGAATCGTCACTAAAGGAAATGTAAAAGTATCCATCTCAACTAACGGAAAATCACCAACCACAGCAAAACGATTACGACAATTTTTTGAAGATGTGATCCCAGACAACATCGACGACCTCGTAAAAAATCTTAATGAATACAGAAAAATAATTAAAGGTGACTTTGAGGAAAAAGTAGAAAAACTTAATGAGTTTACTAAAGGATTGGTTAGTAAGAAGTAGAGGGTCAGTTTTTATTCACAAAATATTATTTATTTAACGAAGATTTTTATAGCGAACACATAATCTAATTGCCTGGAACAAGACCATTGATAATATTGAGAAATATAGAACTAAGAATAAAGAGGTTCCTATTATAGGTAAACTAACAACACATTCTTCGGAAGATAAGGAGGGTACGACGCTCTCAGGGTTCTGTTCCTTTTTCACCTTATCAAAGACTCTCTTGAAAACGTTTAAAAATAAATTTCTTGCGCGAGTCTGAAGGTGTTGGCGTGTGCATCTACAATAACTTTAATGTCTGGAGAATATCCTCCGCCCATACTACACATTACAGGGATATTAAAATCACGACAGGTTTGAAGTACAAATTGATCTCGTTCCTTGCAGCCTGTTACACTTAATGATAGTTTCCCTAATTTATCAGTTTCAAGAACATCAACACCACATAAATAGTAGATGAAATCAGGTTTTTCTTTGTTGATGATTTTTGGGAGGATATTTTTTAAAATAGATAAATATTCATTGTCTTTTGTGTTATTTTTCAGAGCAATATCTAAATCACTTGTTTCTTTTA
>JGI20154J14316_10001099_pt1 | contig 24249 bp, 26 predicted proteins | sample COG_04_FD_14316 | JGI IMG/M metagenome (IMG submission 14316)
TGCCGCTATCACCGTTGCACCCGCCGCACCGCGTGTGCAGACCACAAGGCCACAATCTTGCGCCGCCTGCTGCAGAGCGCTGTTCAGGTCTTCGGTCTGATACAAGGACTGCCATTCTTCATGATTGCCGATGACATAATCGAGTTCGGTGACCAGCGTGCGAAAATCATCGCGGTGTCGGTCGACGCAGAACGGGTCGGATAGTGAAATACCAGCGGTTCCACCCCCATTTTTACAGGCCTGTGCTGCGGTTTTGAACGCCTGTTTTCCTGCGGGTTTGTCAAAAAGATAGCCCTCGAGAAACAAGATCTCTGACTCTGAAACAAGGGCTTGTGGCACATCATCTGGACCTAAATCAGCGCTGATCCCGAGGTAGGTGTTCATTGAGCGCTCGCCATCTGGCGAGACAAATATCATGCTGCGCGATGTGGGGGAAGCATCGCTCTCAACCGCAGGGTTGAGAAAGTCTGTCCCGCCTTTTGCCGTGGCTTCCGCATAAAAAATACCCAGCCCGTCGGCGCGTACGCGTCCGATGAAACCAGTGGAAAGGCCAAGCTTTCCAAGCCCTGCGATGGTGTTGGCCACAGATCCGCCGGGGGTTTGGATGCGGTTTTCCATCGCGCCATACAGAAGCTCGCCTCGGTCCCGTTCTACCAGTTGCATGATGCCTTTTTGTATGCCCATCAATTCTAAAAAGCTGTCATTGCTCTGACTGATCACATCGACGATGGCATTGCCAATGCCTACAACTTGATATGCTGACATAGGTTCTCAAACTCCTGATGGGGGTCGCGATCAGGTTCGATCGGACGTAAATCGCGTGGTTTGTTGCCACAAAGATGACCGGCGGCGCAGATATCGGGGTCTTGAGGCTGATAGTCAACACAATTTTGCGGCCAATTGAGCCCTTGAATTTTTAAGCATAGCTTTGCGCAGGTGCCATTGGGCCCCTATGTTTGTCTGGGCTGGCCTTAGGTAATTGTTGTGGTGTGTATTTGCGCAAAAAACGGGTCGCGGTTGCTAAATTTGTGCCTTATCCTGGATGCCAAACAGATCGCTGGGGATTTTATATGCAACATACTGATACCGGGTATCATTATCAAATGATGCAACGCGCCATTGATATCATCGATCAGCACGATGGGAGTATAACGCTGGAAAATTTGGCGGAAGAAATGGGTATGAGTGTCGCGTATTTCCAACGGCTATTTTCCCGTTGGGTTGGGGTTTCGCCCAAGAAATACCAGCAGTATCTGGCTTTAAGCTATGCAAAAACTTTATTGAGCGAGCGCTTTACCCTGTTGGAGACAGCTTACCTTTCCGGGTTATCCGGCAGTGGGCGTTTGCATGATCTGTTTGTACGCTGGGAGGCGATGACGCCGGGCGAGTTTGCACGTCAGGCAGATAATGTGACAATCCAATGGGGTTGGTTTGACACTCCGTTTGGCGAGGCACTTGCGATGGGTACGCGGCGCGGGTTGTGTGGACTGGCCTTTGTGGAAGAAATCGGCCGAGAACAGGCGTTGGGTGATATGATGGCCCGCTGGCCCTCAGCGCGATATATATCCCATACCGACGGGCGATCAGGACAGCAATCTGAAGGGGTTTCCGGGGAGCTGTCAGACTGGGTTGAGGCGGCTTTCTCAGCACGGGGCGAGACGCCACTCAGCTTGATTGGGGCGCCATTCCAGATCAAAGTCTGGGAAGCTTTGATGCACATTCCCAGCGGTTTTGTGACGAGCTATTCACAAATTGCCAGTGCGATTGGCCACCCTAAAGCGGTGCGCGCTGTCGGTACGGCGGTTGGGCGCAACCCGGTCAGTTGGGTGATACCGTGTCATCGGGCGCTGCGCAAATCCGGTGGGCTAGGTGGTTATCACTGGGGGCTTCGGGTCAAACGCGCAATGCTGGCCTATGAGGCGGCGCGGCAAGAGGCATAAGTGCACCGCTGTCAGGATGTAGCCCAATACAAACAGATGTATTGGGCGTTTAAATATTGCATCTTCGCTTTCAATTCATGCGCTATTGGGTTAAAAGCAATATTAATAAATTTAAGATCGTTTATCGCATTAATTTTGAGGCTTCTTTATAATGACTATTAATTCCCGCAAAGTTGCGCTTATTCCTATGCTGTTTGCCCTGGCCGCCTGCATGCAGCCAGCACGTTTGTCTGGAGATGACCAGCGGGTGCATACTAAAAACGGGGCGTTTCTTGGAACGATGATGGGTGCGGCCGTTGGTTTGGTATCCGCTGATAATTCAGACGAACGGCCTGGTAAAGTGGTAAAGGCGGCAATTATCGGTGCGGGCTTGGGCGCATTGGCGGGCACTCTGCTCGATCGGCAAGAGGCGGATTTGCGTCGTGATCTGGACAATCGTGATGTGCAGATTACCAACACTGGGGACCGTTTGNTTGTGACCTTGCCGCAGGATATTTTATTTGCGACAGATAGTACTGCGGTTCGGGCCGATTTGCGCCGGGATTTGCGGGCGCTTGCCGGCAATCTGGACGCGTATCCTAAATCTACGGTCAGCATCATTGGGCACACGGATAATGTGGGCGACGCTAGTTATAATCGTGACCTTTCGAATCGTCGCGCCTATAGCGTAGAACGTGTGCTGGTGGATGCTGGGACATCAATGTCGCGCATTCAGGCGTATGGCCGAGGCGAGCAAGAGCCTCTCGCGTCAAACCTGTCATCCGAGGGGCGCGCTCAAAATCGTAGAGTTGAAGTGGTGATTGTTTCAAATGCAGGGTGAGCGTTTTTGATTTTTCCCACCAAACCCCCAGTTGGCAGAGGCCGCTGTCATACCACTAGAATTAGTGCGGCATATCATCAGTGCCCATATATCTGGGTGCGGATGAAAGCGCACTGAATGGGTTTGCCATACGCGAGGGCATATGCAGAAAAACAGGGACCTGTGGATAAATACAGTCAGACTTTCATGAGTTCTTGACCTGCTTCAAGGGGTGTTTTGACGAGGTTGAGCTTTGCCAGAGCGCCACGCATTGTATTTTGTGCTTGCCCTTGAATATGACCTGTTAAATCTGTAAGAAAGTCCTGTCGAAGAGGTGCGCAGCACCACAGCTGAAGAACGCATACAGGGTCGGATATTCCGGCCCCATTTGTTTTGATGTAAACCTAAGACCAATTTGCAAGACCGGCGGAGACAACCGCTCGGCCAGAAACATAAACGAATAGGAAACCAGAGACCTCATGGCTCAAAACACATCTATGGAGGAATTCGAAGCCCTCCTGAACGAAAGCTTCGAAATGGACACGCCCGAAGAGGGATCTGTTGTCACCGGCAAAGTTATCGCGATCGAAGCGGGACAAGCCATTATCGATGTCGGCTATAAAATGGAAGGCCGTGTTGATATCAAAGAATTTGCAAACCCTGGTGAATCGGCAGAAGTGTCGGTGGGAGACAGCGTAGAAGTCTTCCTGCGTCAGGTCGAGAACTCTAAGGGCGAAGCGGTCATCTCACGAGAAATGGCCCGCCGTGAAGAGGCGTGGGATCGGCTTGAAAAAGCCTACTCGGATGAGGCACGGGTTGACGGTGCAATCTTTGGCCGTGTCAAAGGCGGCTTTACGGTTGATCTTGGCGGCGCGGTTGCATTCTTGCCAGGCTCTCAAGTTGACGTGCGTCCTGTGCGTGATGCCGGTCCGCTGATGGGCCTGAAGCAGCCCTTCCAAATCCTGAAAATGGACCGCCGTCGTGGAAATATCGTGGTGTCGCGTCGTGCGATCCTCGAAGAGAGCCGTGCGGAGCAGCGCGCCGAAGTCATCGGCAACCTGACCGAAGGCATGTCTGTTGACGGCGTTGTGAAAAACATCACTGAATATGGTGCCTTCGTTGATCTGGGCGGCGTAGACGGGCTGTTGCACGTCACAGACATGGCGTGGCGTCGGATCAACCACCCATCTGAGGTCTTGACGATCGGCGAGACAATCAAAGTGCAGGTCATCAAGATTAACAAAGAAACCCACCGGATTTCTCTTGGCATGAAACAGCTGCAAGAAGATCCTTGGAATTTGGTTGCTGGCAAGTACCCACTGGAATCCGTGCACATGGGCCGGGTCACCAATATCACTGATTATGGTGCTTTTGTTGAACTGGAAGCCGGTGTCGAAGGCTTGGTGCACGTCTCTGAAATGTCTTGGACTAAAAAGAATGTCCACCCCGGTAAGATCGTGTCCACCAGCCAAGAAGTCGAGGTTATGGTGCTTGAGATTGACGGCGTGAAACGGCGCGTGTCACTGGGTCTGAAACAAACCATTCGCAACCCTTGGGAAGTGTTTGCCGAGACCCACCCTGAGGGCACCGAAGTCGAAGGCGAAGTCAAAAACATCACCGAGTTTGGCCTATTCGTTGGCCTGCCAGGAGATATAGATGGCATGGTCCATATGAGCGACATCAGCTGGGACGAGCGCGGCGAAGACGCGATTCAGAATTTCCGCAAAGGCGACTTGGTTCAAGCTGTCGTATCGGAAGTGGATGTTGAAAAGGAGCGGATTTCGCTCTCGATCAAATCCATGGGTGGTGACAAATTTGCTGAAGCGACTGGAAGTGTCAAGCGTGGCTCAATCGTGACGGTAAACGTAACCTCTATCGAAGATGGCGGTATCGAAGTTGAGTATGAAGGAATGAAATCCTTTATCCGGCGCTCTGATCTGTCGCGGGATCGTGCAGAGCAGCGTCCGGACCGGTTCTCGGTTGGGGACAAGCTCGATGTGCGTGTTACCAACATTGATAGTAAAACGCGCCGTTTGGGTCTGTCGATCAAAGCGCGCGAAATTGCAGAAGAGAAAGAGGCCGTGGAACAGTATGGTTCGTCCGACTCAGGTGCGTCTCTCGGTGATATTCTTGGTGCAGCGCTGAAAGGCGACAACACCTAGAATACAGCAAAATGCATTGAAAAGGCCCCGCACAGGTTTTTGCGGGGCTTTTTTTGTCTCTGTTGCAAAAACTGTCATCGGTTGGCGCTGTAGTGTTGTTGATTTCAAGTGGGAATTAAGGTAAAAGTGAATCGTGACATTCCTTAAATGTCAGTTATTTGGCTCGGCTGCCTGGTTTAAAATTATCATGTTGGAATAGTGGGTGATTTATAATACCGGGAAGCTATTTAATTTTGCGGCGCAGTCTTGGGGAGAAAATCTAAATGATACGATCTGAATTGATCCAAAAGTTGGCGGATGAAAATCCGCATCTTTTTCAGCGTGATGTGGAGCGTATTGTAAACACGATTTTCGATGAGATAACCGAAACCATGGCCCGAGGTGATCGGGTGGAGTTGCGGGGGTTTGGAGCGTTCTCTGTTAAAAAGCGGGATTCCAGGATTGGGCGCAATCCGCGTACTGGGGCTTCGGTTTCCGTGGCGGAAAAGTATGTGCCGTTTTTCAAAACTGGCAAACTTTTAAGGGATCGATTGAACGGAAGATAAACCATGCGCTACCTGCGATATGGGTTTCTGGGCCTGCTTGCGATTATGCTTATCACGGTTGCAATCGCCAATAGAGGTGTTGTGACACTGACGCTTTTGCCCGCGGAGCTGGGCGCGTTGTTTGGGCTCAATCTATCGATCCAAACGCCGCTGTTCGTTGTTATTTTTAGTGGCATCGTAGCTGGCTTGTTGATCGGGTTTTGTTGGGAATGGTTGCGGGAATATAAATTGCGCGCCGAGGGCCACCGCAGTGCCCGTGAGGTCAACAAGCTGCAGCGTCAAGTGCGCAAGCTTCAGGTTGAAAAATACGACGAAAAAGACGAGGTATTGGCGCTTCTGGACCGGGCAAATTAAAGTAAGGCGAGATCGGTGATCAAAGTAAAATTCTGCGGTTTAAACTCGTCTGCCGCCGTGCAGGCCGCAGCCCGGGCTGGGGCGGCCTATGTCGGGTTTGTATTTTTTTCCAAATCCCCGCGCCACCTGTCAATTGAAAAGGCGCGCGCTCTTGCCCAAGAAACACCTGCCGGCATTGTAAAGGTTGCTTTGACGGTTGATGCAACAGACACTTTTCTGGATCAACTTACTGAAAATGTTCCCTTGGACTTGTTGCAGCTACACGGCCGTGAAACACCTGCACGGGTGGCAGAGGTTAAGGCCCGTTACGGCCTGCCGGTGATGAAGGCTGTCGGGGTGGCACAGGCCAGTGATCTGACCAAGATAGACCACTATGCGGCGGTCTGCGATCAGCTTTTGATTGATGCAAAGCCACCCGAACAGGGTATTTTGCCCGGTGGCAACGGCTTGGCGTTTGATTGGCGGCTGATTGCCGGCCGTAACTGGCCATTGCCATGGATGCTGGCTGGCGGGTTATCTCCCGAGACAGTCCCTGCNGCGCTGCAAATGACAGCGACGCGACAATTAGATGTCAGTTCTGGGATAGAGACCTCCCCCGGCGTGAAGGACCAAGGCCTGATGTTAGCCTTTATGGCCGCGGTACAGCGTCACCAAACACAGACAACGTGAATTTTTGACTGGAAAAACTGTGCGTTGCATCATATTCCAAGTCATACAGCAGCGATAAGGATATAAGATGGCAGACGATCTTTTTAACAGCTTCATGAACGGCCCCGATGAAAAAGGGCGGTTTGGTGATTTTGGCGGTCGTTTCGTTTCCGAAACGTTGATGCCGTTGATTCTCGAGTTGGAACAGCAGTACGAAATTGCCAAGACCGATGAGACATTCTGGGCCGAGATGCACTATCTTTGGACCCATTATGTTGGCCGGCCAAGCCCGCTATATTTTTCGGAACGGCTGACCCAGCATTTGGGCGGTGCGAAAATCTATATGAAACGTGACGAGTTGAACCATACCGGTGCGCATAAAATCAACAATGTGCTGGGACAGATTATCTTGGCGCGAAGAATGGGAAAATCGCGCATCATTGCTGAAACAGGTGCAGGGCAGCATGGCGTAGCAACCGCGACGGTTTGCGCCAAGTTCGGCCTGCAATGCGTCGTTTATATGGGGGCCCACGATGTCGAGCGTCAGGCGCCAAACGTATTTCGGATGAAATTACTCGGCGCCGAAGTGATTCCCGTGACCTCGGGTCGTGGCACCCTCAAAGACGCGATGAATGATGCGCTACGCGATTGGGTGACCAATGTGCGTGATACGTTTTATTGCATTGGCACTGTGGCTGGCCCGCATCCCTATCCGGCGATGGTCCGCGATTTCCAAGCCATCATTGGCAAAGAAGCCAAAGAACAGATGATGCTGGCCGAAGGCCGACTGCCGGATACGTTGATTGCCGCAATTGGTGGTGGATCAAACGCAATGGGGCTGTTTTATCCGTTTTTGGATGACAAAGAGGTTGGTATTATCGGCGTCGAGGCCGGCGGCAAGGGTGTGAACGCTAAGATGGAGCATTGTGCCTCGCTGACGGGCGGGCGCCCTGGGGTTTTGCACGGCAACCGGACCTATCTGTTACAGGATGACGACGGACAAATTCTGGAAGGTTTCAGTATCTCAGCCGGTCTGGATTATCCCGGCATTGGCCCCGAACATGCCTGGTTGCACGACATTGGCCGCGCGCAATATGTCAGCATCACTGATAAAGAGGCGCTTGAGGCATTTCAACTGTGTTGCGAGTTGGAGGGCATTATCCCAGCGCTTGAACCAAGCCATGCCTTGGCCCATGTGATGAAAATGGCCCCGACATTACCAGCAGATCACATTATCTGCATGAATATGTGTGGGCGCGGCGATAAGGACATCTTTACGGTCGCGCAACATCTGGGATTTGACATGGGATAGCCGCCTTTTGTGGTGGTGGCTGGGGCGTCTAATGCGTGCCAGCCGCATGTTTTTGCAAGATTTCAATCGACACAATATCTAATGCGCTTTTATGCGTGGCTTGGATTTTGACCTTTGGAGCGCAGCCTTCGTTATGCGCCTGAAGAAAACGGCTGGCGCAAAGGCACCAGGCGTCACCGGGGTTCAGCCCGATAAACCCATACTCAGGCCGCGACGTCGACAGATCATTCCCGACATATTTTGAATAGGCCAGAAACTCCGCTGTCATGATCGCGCAGACCGTATGACTTCCATGATCTTCTGCACAAGTATTGCAACACCCATCGCGGAAAAAGCCAGTTACTGGCTGGGTGGAACAGGTCATGATCGGGTCACCGAATACATTCACGGAAGGGTCTTTTTCAATCATAGGGAAAGGTCCGTTTCAAGGGCGCAGGTCGGATGACGCTGTGAATTGCTTGGCAGAACTCAAGCAGTCTTTTATCTGGCCGTCAATGGCCTGTCTGGGCTCATGGCCTGAAGTTGCCCGAGGTTTTGGTCGAAATGCTTCGGCCGTCTGGTGCAGGCTATCAGTTATTCGGGAGGGATCCAGTCTATCCACCGGCCGTGAAAGTCTGCTCTTCCAAGGTCAAATATGACGTTAGCAGGCCACAGGTGCAGTTTTATGGCAGCACCTTGTTGATCACTTGCGTCGGCCTCTATCGAAAGCCAGGCAAGTGGTGCTTGCTTGGTTGCCTGTGCCCCGGCATGGGCCAAGAGTGCCCGACCTCGTGCTTGTTGTTCGGGTGGAAAATACTGCCAAGCGATGGTGTGGTAAATCAGGTGCAGGTGGCCCTCGCGCGGCAGCTCCAGACGGTGCGCGAGCCAGTCTATCGCATCACCGGTGTCAACATTGGCACTGTGGTGGGCGATCGCGGCGCGGGTGCGGGCGATGCGCTCTGGCTGATCGGGCCATTGATAGGCGATTAAGCGGGTTGCGTCCTCGGGTTTGGTTGGATCAAGCGGGTTGAGATCGACACCGCGCCGTTCGGCGATATGCGGCCAAAGCCCGGTTGGCACAGGGCCGTNCCAATCTGGTGCTAAATCCAGAACTGGCTGATCGGGTCCAAAACGGTGCCCGGGCACGGTCAGCGCAAAGCGGTCAAAGCCAAGGTTCAGCCCCGCACTGGCCCCAAGTTCTGACAGAAAAATCGGCAACTTATATTGGTGTTGTAGCCACATGGCGGCTGGAATAAGCCCTGCGCTGCGGGCGACTTCGTTGGTTTGGGGCGGATGAGTGAGCCAGTTGTCTATAAACCTGTCGTGGCGGTTCAGCGTGGTCTGGACTGCTTTGATTAGCTGCTCGTCATTGATGTGATGGGGCGGATAGGCGGTCCGCAACTGTGCTGATTGCCCGGTCAGCACCAGCGCGTGCAGTGCGCTTGCAAGGCGCAGTGGTAGCGAGGCGCCTTTGGGACCAATATCCCTTGGCCAAGCCTCTAAGCGTTGCGCCAGTGCGCCCTCAATGGGCCAATGTTGCGCCATAAGGCGCAGCAAACGCGCCATGAAGGCTGAGCCTAAGTGTTCACAATGGTTGGCTTGATCTAAAAATGCTGCGACCAAGCGGGTCACTTAAATTTATCCATAAGTCTTTCTAACGCGGAACGATTTTTTTGTTCAATTTCGGCGCTTACGGTATCAGCCTGTGAGGGATCATTTAAAGTGTGGTCTTTGGGGCCGGTGTCGGTCTGTGATTGCTTTTGAACGCCTTTAGCATTGGGGTGTTCTTGGCCGGTGGGTTTTTGTTTTGACTGTTTGTCCGCCGGGGCTCTTTTCCCGGTCGAGGGACGCGGGGGTGACGTGCGCAGGGCTACGGCATTCATAAAGCGCCCTGCATCTCCGGTCGCCAGATCGACCGCGCCGTCGCACAGACCGCGCAAAAGATCATCCAGCCAAGTCTCGTCCGCTTTGGCAAAATCATGCAGAACATACCGTGCCACCAGATCTTTGTGCCCCGGATGGCCGATCCCCATGCGCACCCGGCGATAAGCCTCACCGATATGGGCATGCACCGACCGCAATCCATTATGGCCGGCGTGGCCGCCACCTTGTTTAACTTTCAACCGACCGGGGGCCAAATCCAGTTCATCGTGGAAAACAGTGACATCCTGCGCAGTGGCTTTGTAAAATCGAGCCGCTTCGCCCACTGCTTGCCCAGAAAGGTTCATAAATGTCTGTGGCTTTAATAACAGGATTTTCTCACGGCCCAATTGGCCTTCACTAATTTGGGCCTGAAATTTTTGCTTCCACGGTGCAAAGCCGTGGGCGGCTGTAAGACCGTCCAGCGCCATAAAGCCGATATTATGGCGGTTGTTTGCATATTTACTGCCGGGGTTGCCAAGGCCTACGAAAATTTGCATCACGGGGTACCTTTAGGTGAACGCGGGGTCCACTAGGCGTATCCTAAGCCCGCAATTTTTCCAAGCACTGAGCGGCCTGTCCAGTACGTGTAATAGAAAACGGGGCCCGAAAGGCCCCGTTTTCTATTTAAGTCGTACGACGCCACTTATTCTTCGGTTGCGGGCGCTTCTGCTTCGGGCTCATCGTCGTCGACGCCGGCTGATTTTAAGCCTGATGGCGCTGAAATATTGGCGATGACAAAGTCACGATCGATCGTGGCTTTTGATCCTTCTGGCAGCGTGATGGCTGAAATTGTCAGGGTATCACCAATATCTTTTCCGGCCAGATCGATGGTCAGCTTTTCAGGAATATCGCCTGCAGTCACCCGCAGTTCCACTTCTTGACGAACGACGGTCAACACGCCACCCTTCTTCATGCCGGGCGCATCTTCTTCGTTCACAAACTCAACCGGAATAAACAGGTTAACCTTTGAGGTTCTGCGCAGACGCATTAGGTCGAGATGGGTTGGCAAATCTTTGAGAACATCGCGCTGTACGTTGCGGCAAATCACGCGCACGTCCTCTTGGCCTTCGACCTTGAGGTTGAACAAAGTCGACAAGAAGCGGCCCTGTTTCAGACGCTTGAGCAGGATGTTGAACGGAATATTGATCGCTAGCGGATCGCTGCCGCCACCATAAACGATACCCGGAACCAAGCCATCGCGACGTGCTTGACGAGCGGCGCCCTTGCCTGTCCCCGTGCGTTCCTGGGCGTGAAGGTCAGGAATTTCTCCAGCCATAATTAGTCTCCAATGTTAGGGCGAACATCCTCCAAGGCTGTATGTCCGCGTGAAGTGGCGCGTATAGCCCAGTCTGTGAGGCATGAAAAGCAATAAATCCCCGTGTGGGGCATGGCGCGGGGCCTTAGGCCCAATCACCTTGGAAATCTTTCGGGATAAACAATGTGTCACGTGATAATTGGTCGATATGTCGGTGGCCACACAGCGCCATCGAGATATCAAGCTCTTTGTGAATCACCTCGAGGGCGCGGGTCACGCCAGCCTGTCCCATAGCCCCCAACCCATAAACAAAAGAGCGGCCAATATAGGTGCCCTTGGCGCCCAGAGAGAGGGCTTTGAGCACGTCTTGACCCGAGCGGATGCCACCATCCATATGAACCTCTATCTGATCCCCCACGGCGTCGATAATTGCAGGCAATGCCTTGATAGAACTCAACGCCCCATCCAATTGCCGACCACCATGGTTCGAGACGACGATCGCATCTGCCCCGACCTTTAGCGCCATCTGCGCATCTCTGACATCCATAATGCCTTTGAGAATAACCTTCCCGTTCCATTCTTTTACGATACGGGCGACTTTGTCCCAATCAAGCGAGGGGTCGAATTGTTCGGCCGTCCACGTCGAGAGGCTAGCAGGATCGCTCACGCCTTTGGCATGGCCGACAATATTGCCAAAAAATCGCCGCTGTGTGCCCAGCATCTGCAGACCCCAACCCCATTTGGTCGCCAGATTGGCCAGAGTTTTTGGCGTCAACTTGGGCGGTGCCGACAGACCGTTCCGAATATCTTTATGGCGCTGTCCCAATATCTGCAGGTCGAGGGTCAGCATCAAAGCCGCGCAGTTGGCGGCTTTGGCGCGGGCAATCAAGCGGCTGTTAAAATCCGTATCTTTTAGCATGTAGAGCTGCATCCAAAACGGGGCATTGGTTTCGGCGGCAACATCCTCGATCGAACAAATTGACATTGTTGACAGGGTGAAAGGAACGCCAAACTCAGCAGCCGCCCGGGCGGCTTTGATTTCACCATCCGCCGATTGCATGCCGGTCAGCCCGACCGGAGCCAGCGCCACCGGCATGGCAACGCTTTGACCGATCATCTCGCTTGCGGTGCTGCGGCCGCTCATGTCGACAGCCACCCGTTGGCGCAGGCGCAGCTGTTCAAAATCTGTGACGTTGTCGCGAAAGGTTTGCTCGGACCAACTGCCAGATTCTGCGTAATCATAGAACATCTGCGGTACCCGTCGCTGATAGATGCGCTTTAGATCATCAATATTTGTGATCACTGGCATAGGGACTCTCCATTAGGCATGCTCAACAATAAGATGGGTAATGGTCTATTGCGATGTGGGCAATGCATTATTTACACATGCCTCCAAGTAAAAGACACTGGACCGGCCTGTCTGCGCGGTCTAAGGCTGTCTTTCTGTTGGGGCCGTGCTGGTCTGCAATGAAAACAAAGGGTTTTGCATGAATTTGGCGGATGCACTGGCGGCTTTGACGCAATTGGGTGATCCCGAGCGCGCGGCAGGTCTGGCAACATATCATAAGGTTCCACGCGATTATCTTGGCATCCCCAATGTCGCCCTAAATGAGCTGACGCAGGGCTGGCGTCAGGAGTTGTCGGTTGAGGCGCGGGTGGCGCTGGCTGAGGCGCTGTGGAAAACCAATATTTTTGAGACGCGGATTGCAGCCGCAAAACTATTGACGCAGGCCCGGATCAAGCCGGACGAGGCGGCTTGGGCATTAATTACACAATGGGTGCCCGAGTTTGACAGTTGGGCAATCGCCGATCAGGTCTGTTTGGCGGGCCAAAAGCGCTTGATCGCTGACCCGAGCAGGATCGAACAGGTCGAGGCCTGGACCGGATCTGCGCATCACTGGACCCGTCGCGCGGCGATGATAATCACACTGCCTTGGACCAAACAAAATCACCCAAAACCGCAAGAGCTTGAAATCCGTCAACGGGTATTGGGCTGGGCGGTGCGCTATGTGCGTGATGAGAACTGGGTTATTCAGAAGTCGGTCGCAGGATGGCTGCGCGACCTGGGCAAGCACGACCCCGAAAGAGTAGAATATTTTCTGGCCAATAACGCTAAAAATATGAAACCATTTGCCCGGAAAGAAGCGCAGAAACACTTACCCAAAAAGGAGTGATGGGCGATGTACTACGAAGATTTTCCGGTAGGGTTTCAGTTTGAGACGGCCACGCGTCAGCTTTCACTGGCTGATATGGTTGGATTTGCCCAGCTTTGGGATCCGCAGCCGTTTCACGTCGATGAGGTGGCGGCACAAGCGTCGCCCTTTGGTGGCATCATCGCCAGCGGCTTTCAAACGCTGATTGTGGCCTTTCGATTAACGATTGATACTGGCTTTTTTGAGGCATGCTCAATGGGGTCACCCGGGATGGACGCTGTGCGCTGGATGGCACCGGTGCGGCCGGGCGATTGCCTCAGGGTCAGGGCCGAGGTGATGTCGGCGCGCCTATCCGGCTCAAAGCCAGACCGCGGCTTGGTGACGATCCGTTACGAGGTGCTTAATCAAGATGATCAGCCAGTGGCTTGTTATAGCCCGGTTCAAATTCTGCAACGCACTCCGCAAACTGACCTTTGATCAAGCGCTATGAGCGCCGTCTGCAAGTGATTTGACAAAGGCCAGAACCTCTTGCACTGGCTTGCCCGCTGCCATCTCTGACACGATTGCCGAGCCCACCACCGCGCCGTCGGCGATTGCGGCAATCGCACGTGAGGCTTCGGGCGTACGAATGCCAAAGCCGACAATGACCGGCAGTTCTGTCTGTGATTTGATCCGGGCCACCTCGGGGGCAACATCGACGGCTTGCGGGGCGGCCGCACCGGTGATGCCGGTGATCGAGACGTAGTAAACAAAGCCTGATGTATTCTCGAGCACTTTGGGCAGACGTTTGGCATCGGTGGTTGGGGTGGCCAAGCGAATAAAGTTTAAACCGGCTTTCTGTGCGGGAATGCACAGTTCGTCGTCTTCTTCGGGGGGCAGGTCGACAATAATTAAGCCGTCAATCCCGGCAGCCTTGGCATCGGCCAGAAATTTATCTACCCCGCGGTTGTAGATTGGGTTGTAATACCCCATCAGCACAATCGGTGTGGTGTCATCCGTTTCGCGGAATGCGCGGGCCATGTCGAGCGTGCGCTCCAGCGTCATGCCCGCAGATAATGCCCGTTGGCCGGCTAATTGGATGGTTGGGCCGTCAGCCATAGGATCAGTAAAGGGCAGGCCCAGTTCAATAATGTCAACACCAGCTGCGGGCAAACCTTTGACCAACGCCAAGGATGCGTCGTAATCGGGATCACCAGCCATAACGTAAGACACGAAGGCTTTTTTTCCGGCTGCGGCTAGGGCAGAAAATTTGGTGTCAATGCGGGTCATGTCAGGCTCCTGTATGTGATCCAGACCTGATGTGACGAAAAGGGCCGCGAAAATCAATGGCTCTTGGGACAATGCCTGCCATAAAAACACATTTCTGATGCATTGACCCCGGTAGATGGTGCGCCGTGCATCGCTGGCTTGCACTGTGAGGGAACACTGCATAGAAGCGGCAACAGGCAAAAGGAGTGGCGAGATGGGTTTTAAAATGGGAATCGTGGGCATGCCCAATGTGGGCAAGTCGACGCTGTTCAATGCGCTTACCAGAACCGCTGCGGCGCAGGCGGCGAATTTTCCGTTCTGTACCATAGAACCGAATGTTGGTGAGGTGCCCGTGCCCGACAACCGGCTCGATAAATTGGCGGCGATTGCCAGCTCAAAACAGATCATTCCCACGCGCATGACCTTTGTCGATATTGCTGGTCTGGTCAAAGGGGCGAGCAAAGGTGAGGGGTTAGGCAATCAGTTTCTAGCCAATATCCGGGAAGTCGATGCGATTGCCCATGTATTGCGCTGTTTTGAGGATGGCGATGTCACCCATGTTGATGGTCGGGTCGATCCGCTCTCTGATTCTGAGACGATTGAGACCGAACTGATGTTGGCAGATATTGAAAGTATCGAAAAGCGATTGCAGGGGTTGGCGCGCAAAATCAAGGGCGGAGACAAGGACGCATCCCAACAGGACCGATTGTTACGCGCTGCACTGGCGGTGTTGGAAGACGGTCAACCCGCACGCAGCCTTACAATTGATGATGAGGATGCCAAGGCATGGAAGCTCTTGCAATTGCTGACCGCAAAACCAATCCTGTTTGTGTGTAATGTCGAAGAGGTCAATGCCGCCTCTGGCAATGCATTTTCGGAAAAAGTTGCACAGATGGCGGCCGAACAGGGCGCTGGCCACGTGGTGATCAGCGCCCAGATCGAAGAAGAGATCAGTCAGTTAGATGCCGAAGAGGCCGAAATGTTTCTATCAGAAATGGGCCTGAAGGAGGCAGGTTTGGATCGGTTGATTCGCGCCGGCTATACGCTGTTGGAACTTGAGACATATTTCACCGTCGGTCCGAAAGAAGCGCGTGCATGGACAATTTGCAGCGGGACCCTAGCGCCACAAGCCGCAGGCGTGATCCACGGTGACTTTGAACGTGGGTTCATCCGCTCGGAAACCATTGCCTATGATGATTTTGTCGCCCTTGGTGGTGAACAACCGGCCAAAGAGGCTGGTAAAATGCGCTCAGAGGGCAAAAGCTATCTTGTGAAAGACGGTGATGTTTTGCATTTTTTGTTCAATACTTGACCCCCGCGCGTCTGATGGTGCGCACATAAAGTTTTGTGCCGTAACGAAATTATACCTTTGCCTTGGGGTTTGAGCTGGGCCGTGTTGTTGGATCAATTTACAAAGAGCTTGGCGTGGATGGCACTGGAAACCAAAGTTTGCTGTCCGAGCCATCGCGATCTTGGGCCTGTCATCCCGCAGGCTAAATTTATGCTTGCGCTGAAAGAGGTGCGGTTTTGAGATTGGTAATGACAGAGGTGATCTCGAACTGAGTTAGGCGCATTGACGCACCCATAATGGTCTAGTAAATATCGGTGCAGACTTGGAATTTGTTCAGCCTATTTAACCTGAAAATCTGGCATAACAGCACCAGAAAGGCTCCTAGGCTTTCGCAGTTGTGAAACACGCAAAAACGGCACTGTCTGTGCACAGTGGATAACCTCGCAGCCGGGTCTGTTCTCAAAGCTTGTCAAGAATTAGAAGGTGCATTTGCTTTTGGGGGCATTTCTTAAAAAGTAGTAAACCCATCACAGAGCCTGAGTATATTTCAACAACATTAGCGCAGTTGACCCTGATCTGTTTGCCGCGATCAGTTGGGAACTAACGACAAAAGGCAATGCACCCGATGTTGAGGTGGCTGATGCGAGAGAGGGCAAACCCTCAGCTAAGGTCGGGCAACCATTCACATCCATGGGATTGAAGTCATCGTCAGCGTCCATTGTTGTCAAAAGCCCGTACTGTCGGAAATAGTCACTCACACTAGATCAATCCCGTTGATTTTGCAAAATAATCTCTGTTTGCGTCTTTGTACCATTCGTAGTCGCAGGCCTTGGCTATTTTGTCTGCCATCGTCATTCCAAACAAATCCGCCATCAGAGCGAGTGCCATATCCATTCTCACCGAAACACCTGAAGGTATGAAAAACGTGCCATCCTGAAGCCATCTGGCCTCTTTTATCCAATCGACAATTGGCGCAAGAGAAACCACCTTTTAAAATAGAGTTTGTTGGTTGTCGCCCTGCGTCCGTCTAGAACCCCTGTTATTTCCAACAGCACAGTTCCAGTCCAGACGCCTTCACCCTTTCTGCGTTTGATGATGCCACTCGAATCCTTTCTATCACTTCTTTATCTTTGGCCTCAGCCAGTGCTGAATTGCCCCCGCGAATGAATAACAAATCATGGTCATTTTTTCGGAAAGAGCGTTGTCGACCATGATCCTCTGTCCTTGGACGCCGGGTACCGGATCGCGTGTCTTTGCCACTGGTATGATCTCAGTCTCTTTCCCAAAACCACCGAACATTGCGATAGGGCCAAAATAGTCGAGCGTTTTAAAACTGGGAAAACCCAGTGCTGCGAGCGTTCTCATGTCTTTTTCTTTCATCAGTGAGTTGAAACTCGGCGTATTTTGGATGTGCTTGGACAAAACACCCTGTGAGGGTTGAATTGTCCAATTCACCATCAAAACATTAAAAAGATATATTTAAGACAAAAGTATATAAAATTAGCAGTATTATTGACGTTACTGCTGTATATGCTTATCATAAGTATATATTTTGGAGTAAATAGTTATGAACATTTCTTTTGCGAACGTCTACTCTAGACATATGGTGGTGCCAGAAAGACGTGAAAATTCGCCTCAGGGCGAAAATATGGTCCGTGGTTTTGATCGAATTATTGATAAAGTGGCCGCCAGCTCAGACGTTTATCAACCGACAAATGAAGTTCACCCTCGTCGATTGGTCGATAATTACAGCAATATTAAGCTCGAGTTTAGCAAAGCAAAAAATGCTAGAGCAAAATAGACCTTATTCTATCATTAAGTAGGTGAACAACATACAAAAACTGTCAGATAAAATACTAATACTTCTGGTAATATTTTAATTTTCTGAGTTAAACTATCGCCATCTTGGTTTTAGGCTTTGTTGGCATTTTCTGTCACTCAAAAGGTTTTCTTTTAAGGCTGAGATTATTTTGGAGGTGGCTATGATTACTTGGAATATTAAAGCCAAAGTAATGGTTTTTATTTTTACTGCCTGTGTTGCAGTTAGTTGTGTGACTGGGTTGATTAGCTTTATCAGCAGTAAAAACGCATTGCAGGCACTTGCGCTTAAAAAGCTCACAGCTGTTCGATCAGCTAAAGGTAGTGAAATGAATATATATCTGCAGAATGTGAAAGCAGAGATTCAAACGCTCTCAGAAAATCTTATGACGATAGAAGCTATGCGGGATTTTAAAAATACTTTTGAAACTTCAAGCCTCCACCTTAGTGATTTAGGTGGGTTAGAGACGCTTAAAAAACTGGTGGGCTACTTAACGATTATTACCTGAAAGACTTTATTCCTGCGCTGGAAAAGAGAACCCGGCGTAGTTATGAAGCCAAGCTTTTCCTGCCGACCACGCCACAGACTGTCTATTTACAACATCTCTACATTGCAGCCAACCCTTCGCCACTTGGTCAAAAGGTAAAGCTTGTCGATCCAGGGGATGCGAGCGAATACAGCCGAGTACATAAAAAACACCACAAAATTTTGGAAAGCTACAGGAAAAAATTCGAGTTTTATGACATTTTCTTAGTGGATAGTGAGACTAATGATATTGTGTATTCAGTCTTCAAAGAGGCAGACTTTGCCACCAACCTTTCTTCAGGTCCGTTCCGCGAGGCAAATATTGCCAAAGCATTTAATTCCGCAAATGTGCTGGAAGATCCCAACGGTGTCGCTTTTACGGACTTCCAATATTATGAACCGTCTTATGGATCCCCCGAAGCGTTTATTGCCAGTCCAATTTTTGATGGAAAGAAACGGATAGGGGTTCTTATCTTCCAGCTTTCAGTTGAAAAAATAAATGCGATTATGACCGGTGGTGGCAGCTGGCAAGAAGACGGCCTCGGCTTAAGCGGTGAGACATATCTTGTTGCCCCAGATTTCCACATGCGCAGCGTTTCACGGTTTTTGACAGAAGATCCACCCGGGTATTTTGATGCTCTTAGAAAGCTTGGGTATCAAAGTGAAAAAATAGAAGATATGAGGAATTTCGGTACATCAATATTATTACAAGAGGTCCGTACCAATTCGTCTATTCAGGCGTTGGAGGGGATTACCGGGACGGATGTCATTGAAGACTATCGGGGGGTCAGTGTTTTAAGCTCTTATGAACCGATTAGATTTGGTGATCATACTTGGGCTTTAATTTCAGAAATAGACACTGCTGAAGCTTTTGCTCCGGTGGTCGCCCTCGGCTGGGCGCTGGGCTTGTCGAGTGTTTTGATAGCAATGGTTCTTGTTGCAGTTTCTGCCGTGGGTGCGGAACGAATTACCGCACCGATTAAAACACTGGCGGATGCAACGGACCGTCTGGGCAAGGGAGATAGGGATCTGGAGTTGCCAGTTACGTCCCAAGATGAATTGGGGCATCTGACGCAAAACTTTAATGAAATGGTTGTAAATCTGCGCACCCAGAGACAGGTAATTGAACAAAAAAATTCAGAGAATGCCAAGTTGCTTTTGAATATTTTGCCTGAACCTATCGCCGAGCGGTTGAAGAGTGGCGAGTCGCAAATTGCCGACGCCTTTCCCAGCGCCAGCGTTATCTTTACAGACTTAGTTGGCTTTACAGCATGGTCGCAGGGGCGCCCTCCAATGGAAGTATTGTCGATGCTCGACGAACTGTTTGGTTCTTTTGATGAATTTGCCACCACGCTTGAAGTCGAGAAAATTAAGACGATTGGTGATGCATATATGGCTGTGTGTGGATTGCCGACACCGAATGAAGACCATGCTAGGGTAATGGCGTCATTGGCCTTAGGTGTTTTGCAGCGGCTAGATGACTTTAATCAACGTAAAGGTACAAATTTAAAAATGCGCGTTGGTCTGCACTGCGGGCCGGTGGTTGCGGGCGTAATCGGCACGTCTAAATTCATTTATGATCTCTGGGGTGAAACTGTGAACATGGCAAGCCGTATGGAATCGACGGGCCTGCCAAATGAAATTCAGATATCTCAGGCGTTCTATGATGCGCTTGAGGGTGCCTATGAGACGGTTCTACGCGGCGAGATCGAAGTGAAAGGGGCTGGCAAAATGAAGACCTATCTGCTGCAGCATCCTGTGGAAGACGTGGTCTAGTTACCGCAGAGTGTTTGCTCTTGGTCCCGGACTGAGGGACGGTAGACAAAGTACTCGGTCGTTTGCTTGATTGGTGCACATACGGACAGCCTAGACGGTTTATGCCCAACGGCTTGCTGGCTAAAAAATGTCTGCTGATTGAGCGGTTTTGTTGAGGCAGGCACAAATATGATTAAGATCATAGCTGATCTTTGGGGACACGCTTCGTTCCTATTTGTAAAATACAGCGATAAGTCAGGGTGTTTCAATCGGTGGGAGCAGGCTCCAGATATATTTGGGAACGCTCTGTAAGGCGCGGGCCGGATGCTAAAGGCACGAGGGCAACTTGGGCATCGATATGGAGTATATAATAGGAAAGATCTGTCGGTTTTAAACCTATTGAGTATTGTGATTGCTGACCCCAAGGTCGATATTTAGTCGGCAAAAAGCGACCTGCGCGGTCTGGACCGTGCAGGCTAGGTTTTATTAAGAAAATTTTGCGCCTAGAACTTTACTGATGGTTTCATCGTCCATTAAAGGCGTGATGTTGATCTCAATCATTCCGTTCCAGTCAAGCGCATAGTCCGCCAAAGCGCCCGCGTCTGAGGATTCAACAATTGCAAAACCGCCGGTTCCGTCAACATTGTGATAACGCGATACAAGCGTTGCGCCCTCGGGTGGCATGCCACCGGTCGCCATAAATTGTTTAATGGTATTGTCTCTGGCTTGCGGGGAATGGGTCCAAGCAAATTTAAATAGCATCTGTTTCTCCTTTTGACGGCAGCTCAAGCTTGCTGCGGCTTTAGGCTAAGGTGTTTGACACAGTCATGCAAAATAGCTTTTGGGTATTTATTGATAACTTTGGGGAGATGTTTTTATCATCCTGTCTCACATGATGCTATGACTGATAGCCTGAGCGTAACNCGTTGGTTGCCATCAAAGAACACTCGGATTGTTCGCCCGCCTCTATTGCGCAAAAGTCACCTCAACAACGCCAAAGGATCCAAAATCCGCATGAAAGTGGCTGCTAGGTTCCGCTTTGATCGGACGAGTAAAAAAACCCGAAAGAACAAGTTCTCCTGGGGATATTTTATCGCCGTAGTGATCCATGCGACGCCCAAGCCAGCATACGCTTTCTACCGGATCGTTCAAAACGCCTGCTCCAAGGCCCGTTTCCTCCAAGGCACCGTTTCTTGCGACAATGACCCCAACCCATCGGGGATCGACCGCGTCCAGTTGATGGCGTTCGCTACTCAAAACAATGCCTGCATTCGCTGCATTGTTGGAAATTGTATCCAGCACCATCCGCGTGCGTCCAGTTTTCGGGTCCAGCCTGAGAATGCGCTTGTCCAGAATTTTGAGGCTTTTGGGGTGATATAATCGGTTGCGGCAATCACGTCGCTGCGGCTGACGTTTGCGCCTTGTAGGTCATGCTTCATGATAAGGGTGATCTTGGCCTCGATATAGGGTTCGCTGAAGCGACCTTTAGGAATGGTTTCGGCAGTCTCAAAAACCATTGTATTCAAAAGGACGCCGCTGTCTGGCATATTGATGTTTGGCGCCATTTGTATCGCCTTGGACGTCAGGCCAATATTCCAGCTGATTTTGCGCTGTCCCTCGGCACAGTGCAGGTGCATCAGTGCTGTCTGAACCCGGTAGGCGCCATCCATATTCATGCCCGGATTGGCCAAGGTGATCGTCTGGATTTGATTGCAGTCTTTTCCGCCTGAAATAAGGCCTGCGCTGTGCTCTCAATCTCCGCAGCATTCAGTGTCATCTTCCATCTTCTACGCTATTGGTGAGGCTACCAATGCCTTCTGCAGAAGCCGTGATTTCGTCTCCGGGCTTAAGGCACTTTGGTGGATCAAAGCGTGCGCCGGCACAGGTCGGGGTCCCGGTGATGATCATATCTCCAGGTACCCGTGTGGTGAGGGTCGAGATGTCGGCAATCTGTCAAAGGATTAGGAACAGCATCCTGCCGGTGCGGTCATCCTGACGCAATTCGCCGTGCACGTGGGTTGTAAGGCGGATATCATCCAATTGTTCGGTACGCTCAAACGGCACTAGCCACTGGCCTGTAGCGTCNGAATTGTTCCAGTTTTTACCCTGAGTGACATTAAATTTAGCATGGCGCACCCAGTCTGGGATCTTGCGCTCATTGCACAGTGTCAAAGCCGCAATATGCGCATAGGTATCGCTTTTTTGAATGCGCCGCCCCGCCTTGCCTATGACAATTGCAATTTCACCTTCCCAGTCCAGTTCGTGAGATTCGGGTGGCCGGATTAGTGGTCGTTTGCGCCCGTAAAAGAGCGCCCAAAGCGAGGAAAAAGCGTCATATTTGCAGGGGCTTCTTGGCCATCTTTATATTCGGCATTCCGGTCGGGAAAATTTACCCCGACGCAGATAATTTTTCAGGAGCTGGCACTGGAATTTCAAATTGAAATTGTCCTGTTGGATGGGTGACCTCCCGACTGTTTGCCGCATCCTTCAGTCCGGTTAATACACTGTCTGCGCTCACCTCTGGCCAGCTGGGGTATTGTGGTAATGCGTCAGATAACGCGATCATGCCCTGATCCGTTGCCCGCCCGTAAAGAATGGCCCCGTTTGATAAAAAGGTGGCGAATTTATCCATAAGACACATCCTGCCTGTCCGCGATCTCACAGATCACATTATAGGCAAACGTGATGTCATCTTGGGTGCAATCAAATTGTCCGACTTGAAATCGGATGACCTTTTTGCCGTCTATAAGAGTTTGTGTCAGATAAATCCGTCCATCATCATTTATGTCATCCACCAGCTTTTGATTGAGTGTACCGAGGTCTGTCGCACCAGCCGGGGCATAGCGGAACGTGAACAGTGACAGGATAGGTTCCGTCACAATTTCAAAACTGTTGGTGTTACGCAGGTTTTCGGCCATCACGAGGGACCAATTGACGTGATTGCGGATGCGGTTACGCAGTTCTTCTAGGCCATAGTTTCGCAACAAGAACCACAGCTTTAGCGCACGGAACCGGCGGCCAAGCGGGATAGACCATTCAGAGTAATTTATCAAACCGTCTCGACCGTGGGTTTTCAAATATTCTGGTTGAATGGCGAGAGTACGGACCAGATCGTCTGGGTTTTTCAAAAAGTGCGCTGAGCAATCAAATGGAACACCCAACCATTTATGTGGATTGAAAACAATACTGTCGGCGGCATCAATGCCGTCCCACAAGTTGCGGAACTCGGGGCATATCATCGCGGACCCTGCCCAGGCTGCGTCTACATGTAAATACAGGTCAAACTCTTTGGCGATTTCGGCAATATCGCGGATGTTGTCACAAGATCCGGCACCGGTGGCGCCAGTTGAGGCGATAATACCGGCGGGTTGGTATCCTGCCGTGATGTCGCTTGTGATCGCAGCGCGCATCGCTTCGGCGCGAAGACCACGCAAGGGGCCTTCTATTGGCAGACGCACGATGTTGCTGTCACCCAATCCCGCCACCCAGACTGCTCGGTCAATCGAGCTGTGCACCTCGCCTGAGCAATACAGGCGCAGGGGTGGCATGCCGGATAGACCTTTGGAATTGCCCAGCCAGTTCAAACTGCGTTCACGCATTGTTAAAACAGCCGCAAGCGTTGCTGATGATGCGCTGTCTTGGATCACCCCTGCAAATCCGTCAGACAGACCCACGGCCTGTCGTAGCCATTCCATCATCCGGGTTTCCATTTCTGTCGCCGCCGGCGAGGTCTGCCACAGCAAACTGTTAACCGCCATTGTTGAGGTCAGAAAATCGGCCAGAATTGCAGGTGGAGATGCGTTTGATGGAAAATACGCAAAGAACCTCGGGTGTTGCCAATGGGTTATGCCGGGCATCACAACGCGCTCAAAATCCTCCATTATAAGAGCCATATCCTCGCCCTGTTCGGGAGGCGACGGTGACAGAAGTGCGGCAATGTCACCCGGTGCGACCTGTGCTCGTACCGGCCGGTCACGCAGGGTTTTGTGATAATTAGCCCCCCAGTCGGAAATTTCTTTGCCCCAGCGGGCGTATTCGTCCCAATTCATATTTCTATCCTATGGTGCGATAATTAGTTGTGCAGTCAGGTCCAAGGCTGTGGCTCGGTGCCTTCGAACAGGGTGCCATGTTCAAACCAGCTTTTTGGTGCAGGCGCACCCCAAAGGGTCTGGCGCTGTGGATCTTTGAGATCCCATTTGATTGGTTCGTGATCTGGATCAACGGTTTGATAATCCGAGCAATAGATTTCGATGCGATGGCCGTCTGGATTCAGAATATATAGGAAAAACGCATTAGAAATGCCGTGGCGTCCCGGACCGCGTTCGATATTGCCGATATATCCCGTGGTGTCCATAAAATCACGCAAATCAATGGTGTTCAAGGGTGTTGGCACCCAAAATGCGATATGATGCATGCGCGGACCAAGTCCGTTGGTGAACGCAATATCATGCACACCGCCTTTGCGATGCGCCCAAGCCGCGCAGAGACGGCCAGTTTGTGGATCTTCGGTGTATTCGGTGACCCGGAAGCCGAAATCAGAC
>JGI20154J14316_10001106_pt1 | contig 24189 bp, 22 predicted proteins | sample COG_04_FD_14316 | JGI IMG/M metagenome (IMG submission 14316)
CGGCCAGGAACGCTCGTCCCTAGAAGCGATTGTGCATACCATTGATCAGCTGGATGGTGGTTTAACGGAAGCCACTGATTTGCTGGAACTGGCTGCTGAGGAAGGCGACGAGGATTTGGTGGCCGAGGTCGACACCGACCTTAATTATTTGGACGAACGACTCAAAAAGCTCGAATTTCGTCGGATGTTTTCCGGTGAGATGGATCCCAACAGTGCCTACCTGGATATTCAGTCCGGATCAGGCGGTACCGAAGCCCAGGATTGGGCTGATATGCTGTTACGCATGTATCTGCGCTGGGGCGAATCCCGCGGTTTCAAGACCGAGGTGATGGAGCTGTCAGATGGTGACGTCGCGGGTATCAAGGGTGCCACGGTACACTTTGTCGGTGACTACGCCTACGGCTGGTTGCGGACTGAGACGGGTGTGCACCGGTTGGTGCGGAAGTCGCCATTTGATTCCAGCAATCGCCGCCATACCTCCTTTGCTTCGGTATTCGTGTCCCCAGAGCTGGATGACGATATTGATATCGCCCTGGACATGAATGATGTGCGCGTCGACACTTACCGGGCCAGTGGCGCGGGTGGCCAGCACGTGAACAAGACTGATTCAGCGATTCGGCTGACGCACCTTCCCAGCGGTATTGTTGTTCAGTGCCAAAACCAGCGCTCTCAGCATAAAAACCGTGATCAGGCCATGAAGCAATTGAAGGCCAAGCTGTATGAGATGGAAGAGCTCAAACGGCGGGCAGAGATGGATGTGATTGAATCCACCAAATCAGATATCAGCTGGGGCAGCCAAATTCGCTCCTATGTGCTCGATTCTGGTCGTATCAAGGATTTACGGACCAATGTGGAGACTTCAAATACTCAGGCTGTACTGGATGGCGATCTGGACCAGTTTATCGAAGCGAGTCTGAAACAGGGTTTGTGAGCAAAAAAGTAGTCAGTAAAATTCATCAGTATTCGTGTGTCATTTAAGGCAGCAGGCAGCACCATGACAGAAGAGCAGCAACATCCAGAAGACGAGAACGAGATCATCGCCCAGCGCCGAGCCAAGCTCGCAGAGCTGCGCCTGCGGGGCAATCCGTTCCCCAATGATTTTCGTCGCACTGATCTGGCCACCGCGTTGCATGCTGCGCATGAAGCTAAAAGCAAGGAAGCGCTGGCGGCTGAGCCGAGTGAGATCCGCGTTGCGGGAAGGGTAATGCTGCGCCGGATCATGGGTAAGGCGAGCTTTCTAACGATTCAGGACCGCAGCGGCCGAATTCAGGTTTATGTTCGCGAAGGTGATATTGGTGAATCGGATTACCATGATTTTATCAAGTGGGACATCGGCGACATCGTTGGTGTCACCGGGACAATGATGAAAACCAATAAGGGGGAACTCACTGTTCACGCCAGCGAGATTCGATTGCTGTCAAAATCATTGCGACCCTTGCCTGAAAAGCATGCGGGCTTGACCGATACGGAGACGCGCTATCGTCAGCGCTATCTGGATTTGATGATGAATGAAGAAACCCGAGATGTGTTCGTCAAGCGCTCACAGATAGTCAACAGCATCCGTCAATTCTTTATTGAGCGTGAGTTTATGGAAGTTGAAACACCCATGATGCAGGCTATTCCCGGTGGTGCAACCGCAGCACCATTTGTGACTCATTACAATGCGCTGGGCATCGACATGTATCTTCGAGTTGCACCTGAGCTGAACCTGAAGCGGCTGGTGGTCGGTGGTTTTGAGCGCGTCTTCGAGATCAATCGCAATTTTCGCAATGAGGGTATGTCGACCAAGCATAGTCCTGAATTCACCATGCTGGAATTCTACTGGGCCTACGCGGACTTCAATGAGCTGATGGACCTGACGGAAACCTTGTTCCGCGAAGTCGCGCAGAACGTGCTGGGTAGCACCAAGTTCGCTTATAAAAATGCTGAGCTCGACTTTGGCCTGCCCTTCAAACGGATGACCATGGCTGAGGCGATTCTTGAGTATAACCCCAAGATCAATGCGGAGCAGCTCAATGACCTGGCGCAGGCGCAGCAACTCGCCGAATCTTTGGCGCTGGAAGTGGATAGTGCCTGGGGCATCGGCAGGTTGATTATGGAAATTTTCGAGGCGACCGTGGAAGAGCGAGTTACCCAGCCGGTATTTATTACCCAACATCCTATTGAGGTGTCGCCGCTGGCTCGCCGTAATGATCAGCACCCCGAGATGACCGATCGCTTCGAATTGTTCTGTATGGGACAAGAGATTGCTAACGGCTTCTCGGAGCTGAACGACGCAGAAGACCAGGCGGAACGCTTCAGGCAACAGGTCGAGGCGAAAGATGCCGGTGATGAAGAGGCGATGCATTTTGATGAAGACTACGTCACCGCCCTGGAGTATGGATTGCCGCCGACTGCAGGTGAAGGTATTGGCATTGATCGGTTGGTGATGCTGTTGACGAACTCCCCGTCAATTCGTGATGTCGTGTTGTTTCCACATATGCGACCGAAACATTAATCGTCGAGACATTCATTAAAGGGTCACTGAGTAGCCCGACCATGGGCGACCAGTGATAGGTATAGACCATGATGAGAACCCCTTCGCTGCTCCATGCCTTGCTATGCTTTTGTGTTGTTGTTGGCATGATTTCCAGTGGCCTGTTCCTCTTCACGATTAGCTTGCATAGCATTATTTTTATGGCGTTAATCTGGGTTGGGATCAACGCGCGATTATTAGGCTATGACTATGCCGCGATTCAGTCGATGATGAGCGAGGCCATTACTCGGGCCCTGCCGGCAATCTATATATTTCTGCTGATTGGCATGGTGATCGCCAGTTTCATGCAAAGTGGCACGATTGCGACCTTGATCTATTACGGCTTGAGTCTGATTGAGCCGTCCTTGTTTTTGTTCACCGGGCTGCTGCTGTGTTGTCTGATGGCCATTGCCACCGGTACTTCCTGGGGCACTGTGGGCACCTTGGGCGTCGTCTTCATGGGTATCGGTGCGGCTTTAGGCGTGCCCCTGGCCTTAGTTGCCGGCATGGTAGTTTCTGGTGCAACCTTTGGCGACAAGATGTCGCCGGTCTCTGATACCACCAATCTGGCCGCCATGAGTGCTCATGCCGACTTATATGATCATATTAAAACGATGCTCTATACCACGGTGCCGACACTACTGTTGACCCTGTTGATTATGCTCTGGTTTGGCTTTAGACAGACCGCAGAGGCGCTGCCCGATGTGGAGATCGCTCTGATCCAAACGGCGCTGAGCTCAAGTTACGGCCTCAACCCGCTTATTACCCTGTTGCCACTGCTTGTCATGATCGTTTTGAGTGTGCGCCGAGTCTCACCTCAGGTCAGTATGACAATGAGTATCCTGGTCGCGGTACTGATCGGTGTGTTCTATCAGGGTGCGAGTATCCCTGCTGTGATGAATGCGCTGTGGAGTAATTCCGCGGGTACCACCGGCATTGAGAATATCGACAACCTGCTGGGCCGCGGGGGTATTAGTAGCATGAGCTGGACCCTGTTGTTGTCGATCATGGCGCTGGCCCTGGGCGGTATCTTGTTTAAAACCCAGATTCTTGCAGTGTTACTGGCGGGTCTGATCAGTCGGATGAAACGCACAGCGTCGCTGATCGCACTGACCCTCGTTTCCGGCTTTGTCGGTAATGTCGCGATGGGTGAAGCGTATATCAGCATTATTCTTAATTGCCAATTGTTCTCGGATGCCTATAAGGCCCGCGGCCTGGCGCCCAGTATTCTGTCTCGAAGCGTCGAAGAAGGCTCAACAGTCACCACTGGCTTGATTCCCTGGACCACCGCCGGCGCTTTCTATGCCGTCACGCTGGGTGTTCCGGTGCTGGATTATCTGCCCTATGCCTTCTTTAACTTGCTGAACCCGTTGGTGTCGGTTTCCATGGCGGTGATGGGCTTGGGATTGTTGCAACACCGGGTCAGTCGTCGGGCGGCGATCTAAGGTCTAATATTGATGGCCTAATATCACAGGTCTTAATAGCGAGCTGGCAGCTGACGGTTTGATAGTCGGTTAATCATGCAACTGTGTTTGGGAGGTCAGATAAATGCAAATCGACTACGTTAATGTGTTCGTCAGCGATCTGGATCAGGCTGTTGATTTTTACCAGGAGAAGCTCGGGCTTGTCCTGCAGTCTTCTGAGCCGCAATCGGGCTACGCATCGTTTGCTGCCGGACCCGTTCGCTTGGGTCTTGCCGTTGCCGATGATACCCAGCAGGCGTTGATTGGTCGGCACACAGGGATCGGCTTCAGCGTCAAAAATTTACAGCAAGACTATGAGCGGTTGGCGGCACTGGGTGTAACATTTTTGATGCTGCCGACGAAGCAGTCTTGGGGCGGGTTTATGGCGATGTTCAATGATCCGGATGGTAATCATTTCTATCTGGACCAGATTGAGGTTATGCACCCGTTAGAGTGAGTTCGGGTTTTGCGTTTTCACGTGACGCGCTTACGTTATGCACTTACGTGACGTACTTAAGACAGGGACAGATACTGAGCCGTGAATAATCACACTAATCCGTTGATGATCGCACTGTTGATACTCTCGCTAGTCGGGCTAGTGCTCGTCATCCAATTCGGTATCATCACGGTCACGTTTGAGAAGCTCGGAGTCTCGCCCACCGGCGCGACACGTTTGTTATTAGGATCGATTATCGGCAGCCTCATTAATCTGCCGCTGTTTAGCCTGAAAACAGATATGCCCCGTCAAGAAACTGACTCCTGGTATTATCTTTTTCTCGGTCTTAGACCGCGGCAGGATTTCTCTCGAACTATCATTGCAGTTAATGTGGGTGGGGGAGTTATCCCCGTGGGCTTCAGCCTGTATTTGTTCATCGCGCTGGATTTGCGCATTGCAGATGTTGTGGTCGTTGGCGGTATCGTGGCGCTCGTCAGCTACCTGTTTAGCCGCCCGGTGAAGGGCATGGGCATTATGATGCCGATACTTGTTGCGCCCCTGGCGGCAGCACTCGCCGCTATGATGATCAATCAACCCCAGAGCGCTCCCCTGGCTTATATTGGTGGCACCCTAGGTGTACTGGTTGGTGCGGATCTGCTGAGAATCATGGATGTGCGGCAGCTAAGAGCGCCGATCGCGTCGATCGGCGGTGCAGGTACATTCGATGGCGTATTCTTAACTGGTATTATTGCCGTCTTGTTGACTGGCTAGTGTGACTGGCTAGAGTGACTGGCGTGTAGAGTCGGCATCTTGGCGCAATAATGCTTGATCCCGCGAGACTTGGGTCGACCCTGTCTGCTATCGATGACGCTTGAAGGCTCTGAGCGTCCTGCCCGGCATTAGTCCTGAGTGTTTGAAAGAGGTATTGAGCCGGGCAGGTCCAGGTCAATGGGCTCGCCAAGCTGTTTTGCAAGCCCTATCAGCGCGTCTTCCAGGACTTTGATTCGGATTTCCAGCTGGTTGATGCGTAGTTCGCTGTTATTCGATGAGGCCGTCCGCTGAGCGCTGACCTGATCCAGTGGTGCGGATTCAATAGCGCCGTAAAACAAGTGCGTATATTCATGATCTTGGCGCCCTGGCCGCTTCGGCAGGCGAGCGACGAGTGGGCCTTCTTCACGGTTGAGTAAGGCTTCCAGAATGGCGTTGACAGCCTGATTGTCGTCGAAGTTATGCAGTCGCGGGCTGCGTGCCCGCAATTCTCCCGCGGTTTGTGGGCCCCGCAAGAGGAGGAGGCAAACTATCGCATATTCAGCCGGTGAAAGACGGCAATCGGTCATTGGCGTGTTACACAAGCGCTGTTCGTATTTATCGATTCCGCTCTTGAAATTTTCGTTATTCTTGATCAGAAACTTTTCCTGCAACTGTCGCACGATATGCTGCACTGTTCCGGGTGTGAGGTTCATCACTGGCTCGCGACTGCTCTTCTGGTTGCAGGCATTGGTCAGTGCATTCAAAGTCAGGGGATATTGGTCTGGTGTGGTAACGGCTTTCTCCATCAAGCAACCAATGACTCGTGCCTGTTCAGGATTCATTTGAATGTTCATCATGACGACGACTCGATAGGTTGATGAGCGAGAGGGCCGAAAAGCGTGCCCAGTTCTGGCAATGCATCTTGCGCTCTAGCGGGTCGGACTGCCAACTGAATCGGGTTGGGTACGGGCTGACGGAACGAATAATTAGCCGAAGCCGGTGATGCGCCACTGACATGGTGGATCAAACCAAGGGTTGAAAAAAATCTGGCGTGGGCTAAGACTTGGATCGAATCTCATGCCAGCGATTAGGTTTAGTAAACCCCAACTATTTCGTGGTGTTGCTGTTGGCCATTAATATTCACTGTGATCGCCGTGTTTACCAGACAACCTAATAGTGCTTTGCCTAATGGTGCCGATGGAGTAATCAAGACAATTTCCTGATCGCCGACCTGGAGCTTCAAGCCCCCTGCCCGTGGGCCTAAAAACAGCCAGCGTTGATTTTTTTGGTCGTCGATTAGACAGACCAGCGCACCGATGTGAATGGCTTGATCAGCGGCCCAGGGGTGGTGGCTCAAAGCCTGAAAAGCCTCGATATCGACCCCACATTCAATGACTCGCAAAGACTGGCCATGGGCAAGATAGGCCGCCTCAAGCCCGAGGGTGTCATATTTATTCTCGGCTACGTTCTCCGCGTGGGTCGCCGTTTGATGGGCCTGGTGGGCGGCATTTCTGGCTTGCTGCGCAGCCAGCGCCAAGGCTTTTAAAATTTCTTCCAAGACGAGTAATTTATCCATTGATTATCGTAGTCCTGGGCAGTCTTGAGCATTGGCGGTGGTTGTTTTTGGGCCCTTGGCCGCTGGGGTTGAAATAGTATAATGGCTGGGCTTTATGGGCTACCATAGTTTGCGCTGCCGGCTCACAGTCTCGGTTGCTGATCTCACGTTCATGGCGTTGATAGCTGGCTTTAACGGACTAGCGACGTTACAACCTTAAGCTTAAGTGTCGCGCCTTTAGGCGTTTCCCGATTGTGCTAAAAAAGAAGGAGGAGATGATGCAAAGCGTCGAAAACGTCGCCTATATTGAGCAGGGCAATGCCCAAGCCGCAGTCGACGTGGAAACCCGAGCCAATGGCGAATTGATTTTGCGCAGTCCTTACCCCTGTGGATTGGCGCCCATCAGTACGGTTCACCTGCTACTTGAACGGGCGAGTCAGTTCCCCGAGCGGACGCTGATCGCCGAGAGGCAGGGCGATGGTTGGCGGCATCTCACTTATCAGCAAGCAGTCACGGGATGCCGCCACGTGGCCCAGTGGCTACTCAACGAGGGCGCGTCGGTCGAGCGCCCGCTGGCAATTTTGTCGAACAGTTCCATTAACCACTTTTTGATGGCCTGGGGGGCGATATTTGCACGGGTGCCGTATGTGCCTGTGAGTGTGTCTTATTCCACCGTGCTCGGCGCCTACCCAAAACTCGACGCCGTGCTCCAGCGCGTGCAACCTGCCTTCGTTTATGCCGAGGATTTCACCGAGCAGCAACAGGCGCTGCAACATATTGACTTTGATGTAGCGACGACTCAACTGATATCCGGTAGTGACTCTCGTCCCGCTGGGACCCCGACTTGGTCCATTAACAGCTGGGAAGACTTGATGAATACTCCCGTAACCGATGCAGTAGATCGCAGTATTGCCAAGATCAATCACGACACCATCACTCGCTATATGTTTACCTCTGGTTCTACGGGTATGCCCAAGGGCGTCATTCACACCCATGGTATGGCTTGTGAGATGCTGGCTTCCGGGGCGGGTATTCGTGAAGGTGTGGGTCTGGAAAGTCCACGAGTGCTCGACTGGATGCCGTGGAGTCATGTGGGCGCAGGTGTCATGCGCATTTCTAGTATGATCAATGCCGGCGGTGCGATCTATCTCGACACGGGCAAGCCGGTGCCGGCAGAGTTCGGTAAAACCATCGAAAATATCAAGTCGGTAAAGCCCACTTCGTTTGCGGGCGCGCCCTTGGGTTGGTCGATGTTGGTGGACGCTTTGGAAGCCGATGCGGCATTCGCGAGCCTGTTCTACGCAAATATTCAGGCCATGCAGGCGGGTTCAGCAGCTATGCCAGCGTCCCTGGCAGATAGAATTCAGGCGTTAAATGTCAAGTACACAGGCTTTCGCTTCCCCTTTGCAACTTCGCTGGCATCTACTGAAGTGCAGTGTGGACTGAGCCGCTACTGGGTCTGTGAACGTACGGATGTGACGGGCTTACCGGTACCAGGCGCTGAAATCAAACTGGTTCCGTTTGGTGATAAGTATGAACTGCGGGTGCGATCCAAAGGCACAACCCCCGGATATCTGGACGATGCGCAAAAGACCCTGGAGAGCTTTGATGAAGAGGGCTTCTTCAAGATGGGTGACGCGGTGCGCTTTGCTGATTCGAATGATCCTACGCAGGGTTTGTGTTTCGCTGGCCGAGTTGCCGAGGAATTCAAACTGATCACGGGGACCTGGGTAGCCGCGGGGACCTTAAGATCGGAAGCGGTAGCCAGCGCCTCGCCTTATATCAGGGACGCGGTGGTGTGCGGTCTCAATCAGAATTATGTGGCGTTGCTGTTGTGGCCGAACCTAGCCGTCTGCCAGGGTCTTGCGGGTACCGACGACCCCGCGAAGATAGTGACATCTGCGGCGGTTATCGACGCCATACGAGAGGGCTTAGCCGCTCACAATGTCAGCAACCCAAGCTCTTCTAAACGTTTTAAACGCTTTCTGTTATTGCAGGCGCCGCCGGATCCCGGCGCCTATGAAATTACCGATAAGGGTTATATCAATCAAGGCGCCGTGCAAGCTCACCGTAGTGCAGAGGTCGAGAGCTTGTTTGCCGATGTGATTGGCAGGCATGTGGTAGAGATCTAGTCGTTGAGCAGCATATCCACTGATCATCATATTCATTAATAACCAGGGAGAACCAGATGAAGTACACCGGTGGTTGCCACTGCGGTGAGGTGCAGTTTGAAGTGGAGGCCAGTACACCGCTGGTCTGCCACGAATGTAATTGTTCGATCTGCTCGAAGGCGGGCTATCTGCATTTGATCGTACCGCTAAGCCAATGGCGCCTGCTGCGTGGTGAAGAAAGCCTGGCCACCTATACTTTTGGCTCGGGCATTGCCAAACATACTTTTTGTCGAAGTTGCGGAGTGAAGTCTTTTTATACGCCGCGATCGAACCCCGATGGCGTCTCCGTCAACGTTCGGTGTCTTGATCCAATGCCCGCGTCATTGACCATCGATGCCTTTGATGGTCAGCACTGGGAGGCTAATGCGCAGACCTTGGCACATCTGAGTGAAGACTCGGCTTAGCTTTAAACGCAAGCGACTAAAATGCAATTACCTTGTTTCTTAATGCGACATTCAATGGAGTCTGATGATGCAAGATTTTCCTCATATCTACCATGTAACAGCGACTGCTGAACCGTTAGAAAATCTGAATCTTACCAGTGCCGGGTTACCAGTCATTGCTTCAGCGGCGCCCAAAGAGTTCGGCGGACCCGGCGACAAATGGTCACCTGAAACCCTGTCGATCGCCGCGGTCGCTGATTGTTTTGTGTTGACGTTTCGAGCGATTGCGAGTGCCTCAAAGTTACCATGGTTGACCTTAACCTGTGCGGTGGCAGGCCATCTTGATCGCCAGGACGGCGTGACCCAATTTACAGCGTTCGATATTGTCGTGGTGCTTGAAGTGCCGCAGGACACTAATGAGGGTCGAGCACTGAGGCTGCTTGAGAAGGCAGAAAAAAATTGTCTAATCACAAATTCTTTATTGGCACCGGCAAAATTGCAGGCTTCAATCACTATCAACCACGACGCTGATTCAGGTCAAACGAGTTGAAAAGAGTCAATGTCATCGGTAGTAGCGGCAGTGGCAAATCGACTTTTAGTCGAGAGCTGGCAGCGGCTTTAAGGGTCAGGCATATTGAGATGGATGCCATCCATTGGCTACCAGATTGGCGTGAACTGAATGATGAGCTGTTTGCGGAGCAGCTGAATCAAGCACTAGCTGCCGATTCCTGGATATTGGATGGTAACTACGCCCGGTTTAATGATTTAAAGTGGGCGGTGGCTGACACCATCATTTGGCTCGACTATAGTTTTCCTCGAACTTTTGTACAGATCTTAGCGCGGTCTCTTCGTCGGGCACTGACGGGTGTTGAGATCTGGCCGGGCACGGGTAACACTGAGACGCTCTATCGTAATTTTTGCTCTACAGACTCAGTGATTCTCTGGATGCTGATGAGTTATTACCGTCATCGAAAAGAATATCAGGCACTGCTCGACTCGGATTCATATTCGCATATTGATATCGTTAGAATTTCTAGCCCATCCCAGGCTAAAAAGTTAATCCAGCGCGTTAGCTTGGAAAGTCGTTAAGGAGGAGCCGTAATGGAACCGAAAATTCTCGGTAAGAAATACGACAAAATTGCTCACTTGTGGCATGAGCAACACGACAAATCAGCCTATGGTGTCGCGCAGTTCAAAAAGGCCTTGGGTTTTGCTCCGGCTGGCGGGCGCGCGCTGGATGTGGGCTGTGGAGCGGGCGGGCGCTTTGTGCGACTTCTGGAGGCCCAAAACTTTCAGGTTACAGGTGTTGACGTGTCGGCAGAGATGATCAAAATCGCTTCAACAAAGCATCCAGATCAGACCTTTGTGCATCAAGATATTTGCACCTGGCAGTTGCCTTACCAATACGATTTTATCGTCGCTTGGGATAGCATCTTCCATTTACCATTCTCTAGCCAGAAGCCGGTTGTTAGCAAGCTGTGCGCCGGCGTCGCTCAAGATGGCATTTTAGTCTACACCTTCGGGAATGCCCACGGTGAGATGACTGATCAATGGCATAATGATACGTTTTACTACAGCTCGATCGGCATCAATGAAAACCTACAGTTGCTGATGGATAATGGTCTGTCTATTTTGCATCTCGATTTGGATCAATATCCGCAAACTCATGTGTATGTGATCGCAGCACGGCTCTAATGACTATCCCTGACGTAGGTATCAAAAAATCTGATCATTTCCGCGTTTAGGGTAAGCTTGAGCTGTTCGCGTGGGAGTGTTCCAGAAATGCCCAGACGCTTTGAAAATTTTGAAAACTGTGGGGTGTCAGAAAAATCGAAATGTTTGGTGCCATCCAGTAATAGCTTGGTCCCTAAGGGTGAACTGTTGGCGATCAAGCTGTCTAGTTTTTGGTAATTGAGTGGGTCATCCCATTGGCGCTGGCCGATATAGAGAAACGGAGTTTGTAAGCCGCTAGCAATGCGCTCGTCTGGAATAGGTATCATCCAGCCATCGAGAGCGACACTGGCTTTTATTCGAGGATCTGTCGCGGCTGCCATGATGCTGGTGGCACCACCAAAGGAGTGCCCGAAGATACCAATGCGCTGTAAATCCAGCATGCCCCAGAGCCCTTCCCCGGGCTGGCTCAACATAGTCAATTTATCAATTAAAAAACTGATGTCAGCAGTGCGAGTTGCCAGTTGAGGGGTGCGAAATGCCCAGAACTCTGCCGGGGTTAAGGCATGGGGTTCTGCGGATCGGTAGTTCGCGGTACTGCCATCAGCAAATATCGTCAGGTAGGCGTCAAAGGGATGATCAATGGCGACTACGATATAGCCGAGGCTCGCGAACTCCTCGGCCTGAACTGAGTTTTGCCCTTTCATGCCACCCAAACCATGAGAAAACAAGATGACCGGGGCTTGGGACATGCCAGCCAGTGGCGCAGCGTTGGTGAGCGCGTTGGTTTTGACGTGCTGAATATGATCGATCAAGAAACGTGGAAGACCCATCTGCTTAGCCAGTGGCGTCAATCGTTGCTGAGGATTATCGACGTAAGGGTAAGATGCGCCACTTGACTCTGCCGTTGGATACCAGACCTGAACTACGAGCCTGCGTTTATCATCAGCGATATCAGTGAACCACTCGGCCCGGCTGTCGTCAGTCCAATTCATGATCTGGGTGCCCACAGCAAACTGACCTGAGGGTTGTGGCAGGTCATCAAATGGCAGAAGCCGGGGCATGATCAGCGAGCAGCCAGCGGAGAAGGCGCTGAGGAGTATGATGCTGGCGGTACGGAATATAGACATGGGCATATTCAATCGTCAAATGGTTTAGATCTCGGTACTCGCGAGTTTACCGAGGGCTCGAAGCCATGCAGGATGCCTGATATCGGCGACCAAGAAAAGCCAAACTATGTCAGCGAGGGCATGATCGGGGTCGTCAGTGGGCTTGGAGCATCAGATTAACTATAAGTCCATGGGTTGCTTCGGGCTGACAGGCGAGCTGGACCGGCGAACACGTGCTGCTGCCAGATCCTCAGGTTTGCGCCTTTTNCAGCGGCACCCTTGACGCCGATGGTACACCCATCAACAGCGCTCGCGTTTGTTGCGGGTGTGAATCAGCGGATTAAGTCTGGAACCATCAGCACGTTGGGGGCACAGCGTAATTGCCGCGGCAGTGCTTTTAATTAAGCGCTTTCAATTAAGCGCTTTCAATTACTTTCACTCAATTAAAAGCTACCGCTCGTAGTAGGTATAGCCTCGCATACTGGCGGCAAATGCGTTCATGATAGTGGTGCGTTCCGTGGCGGTAATTTTACCTTCCCGTACGGCCCTCTCAGCGGTACGGCGGAAACGGTCTTGCATTTGTTGCGGGTTGTACTCCACGTAACTCAGTACATCAGCGATACTGTCACCCTGGATTTCGTGCACGAATTCGGTGCTGCCGTCGTCCAGAATGCGAACGCTGACGACATTGGTGTCGCCGAACAAATTGTGCAGATCTCCTAGTGTTTCTTGGTAAGCACCGACCAGGAAAGTACCGATAATGTATTCTTCATCTTTCTTTAATTCATGCAACGGCAGGGTGCGTTTGGTGTTGTGGGTGTCGACAAATTTATCGATCTTACCGTCGCAGTCACAGGTGATGTCGGCAATGATACCTTGGCGAGAAGGTTCTTCTGCGAGACGATGAATCGGCATGACCGGAAAAATTTGATCGATGGCCCAGACATCGGGTAAGGACTGGAAGAGACTGAAATTACAGTAGTAAATATCAGATAGCAGTTCTCTGAGCTTCTCCAGTTCCCGGTGCTCGCGTGGAGCCTCATCGGCCAAGTCAAGCAGCTGGTGCATGATTTGCAAGAATAAATTTTCAGACAATGATCTGGAGCGCAGGTTGATCTGGCCAGCTTTGAACAGCTCTCGAGTTTCATCTCGATAGAACAGGGCGTCGTTATAGCATTCCTGAATATTGCGGGCGTTGGCTTTGCCCTGCATTTCCCACAGCTTTTGAATCATCTGATGTTCGTCAGGGCCGATGGAGTCAGGTAAAGGGCCGGGTTCGAAGTTAGCGACGTCGAGCACGTTGAAGAGTAAAACCGAAGAGTAAGCAACCGTCGCGCGGCCTGATTCAGTGATAATCGTTGGGTGTGGTACATCGTTAGGGTCGAGGGTTGTCATCACCACCTCGATAATATCGGCGCAATACTCATCCAAGGTGTAGTTTCGAGAATGCATATAGTTGCTTTTCGAGCCGTCGTAATCGACCGCCAACCCGCCGCCAAGATCCAGATAACCCATGTCAGCGCCCTCGCTCACCAGGTCTCGATAAACCTGACATGCTTCAAGCACGCCAGTGCGAATATCACGAATGTTAGGAATCTGCGATCCCAAGTGATAATGCAGTAACTTCAGGCAGTCGAGCATGTCTTCAGCTTTAAGCGTGTCCACAAGGTTCACTAGCTGAGCGATTGTCAAACCGAAAATGCTGCGGTCACCGCTGGAGGCATTCCAGTGGCCACCCACCATGGATGCCAGTTTGACGCGAACGCCAATCAAGGGTTTGATGCCCAGGGCTCGACTGCGCTCGATGATGATGGGCAGTTCTGTCAGTGTTTCGATCACGAAAAAGACCCGGTAACCCATCTTGCAAGCTTGTAGACCAAGATCGACAAACTCTTCATCTTTATAACCGTTGCAGACGATACAAGCTTCCTTTGATTCCAGATGGGTCAGGGCTATCAGTAGTTCCGGTTTGGAGCCGGCCTCCAGACCATGGCCATATTTGGCACCGACTTGCGCGATCTCTTCGATGACGTGACTTTGCTGGTTGACCTTGACGGGGAATACGCCACGATAAGGTGCTTGGTAATTGGCTTGAGTGATGGCGCGGTTGAAAGCCTCATTCAGTTTGATGATCTGCTGCGCTAGCAGATTCTCAAAGCGCAGCAAGACAGGCATGTCCATGCCCCGTTCCTTGATCTCATTGACTAAGTCGATCATTGAGACCTTGAGTAAGCTACCATCGGTGGCCTCAGCGGCAACGGTGACCTCGCCCTTGGCGGATACGCCGAAGTAGCCGGCACCCCAATTATTGATGCCATAGAGATCGGCGGAAAGGTCGGCAGACCAGGCATGACTAGCAAGTTTTTTCAATGGAGATGCTCTTTGGCTGAATGTTGCAAAATGACGGCGCTGGCGCCCTATGTGGGGCGCAGAATAACGCCTTTTCCCCGCGAGCAAAAGTAGCACCTACAGGTAGCGAGAATTGGTTTGACTTGGTTATTCAAAAAGCCGATCAATTTCCCCTAAAAGACGCTCGGGGTCGGCCAGTTGCGCGATCCATTGCCGCGGAATACCCTGTTCGCCTCCCACGCCGAAGGCCGCGCCACAGGCGGCGCCCAACATGATGGATCGGCCACAATTATCGCCGCCAGCGAGAATATTTTGTCGAATAGCTGAGGTGAAAGAGTCCGCTGACTGAAGATTGTGCAGCAGGCTCGCCATACCGCGACCGACGTCACAGTTGAGGCCATATTTGGCGGTGACCTCAAGCACAGTGCCTGTTTCTGCCAACGCCGCACGCAGATGGACTTGAGTGGCAGCAGAGCCAGCTTGTAGGCCCGTCTCAATCGCTGATGCAACGGCCTTACCGAGAATTAAATCCCGCAAAGTGTGACTGGCGACCTGCCCATAATCGATCGCACGGGGGGCGTTGTTAGTGACTCGAATGGCGCTCGTTACCATGGTCATCAGATTGGCATCATCTGCATGACGGGCGATCAATGGAGGTAATTTGCTCAGCGCGGGCAACTGTTCATCATCGGCGCCCGGATAGTCCTCGGTCGCCGCCAACGCGCTCACCAATGCCAGACTATATCGCAAAGATTCCTCTGGATGCGGCAGTTCCTGCGCCATGCGCGTCGCTTCTTCGATTAATCGTTCCCCTGTATAACGCTTGGCCGCAGCCAGTATCTTGATGAGGAGCGTGGAACGCTGTTTGTCATCCCCGCTGAACTCGAGCTGATGAGCTAGGGTGATTTGTTGATTCTCGTTCTGGTACAGGGTGTCGAGTGTCTGTCGAGTAGGCCGATCGATATAACCGACGAAGGCGCCACCGTAGCCAAAATGAGCTCGGAAAGCGTCTTGGTATTGATGTCGATCGTACTGGCCTTGACTCGATAGCATTGCTCTCAAAAGTACCCAGGTTTGTTCACCATAGTGAGAGAACTCGCCGACCGATTTTTTCTCATGGGCAAAGTAGCCAACATTACCGGCATAGTCAGAGGCTGTGGGCGGCCTGAACTCCGGTGTCTGCGGTGCCAGTTCTAGCAGTCGTGGCTGGCTGTAAAGCCAATGCAGCCCCATGGTGGCAGCATCGGCGACGAAGGCACCGAGGATGGCATTTTTAGCGCGATCAATGTGGGCTGACTTCATTGAGACTGTTTCCTGAGAAGAATACTGCTGAGTATAAGCCGATGTTTAGCGAAAGGTCAGCCTAGTTAACAAAAGACACTGTCCAAACGTGCTTGGGTTAGTTAGCCCGGTGGGCGGTTCTGGCAAGGGACCGTGTACGCCGGGACTCGGCTTAGCGTATAATTTGGCCTCCCCTGATACGGAGTATGGCAATGAATACGGAGCAACTGATGGACCCGCTACGATTCGATGGACAAGTGGCGCTAGTAACGGGTGCAGGTCGAGGGCTTGGCCGGGAACATGCACTATTGTTGGCGTCCAGAGGCTGCAAGGTTGTTGTCAATGATCTGGGTAGCGCCTATGACGGTACGGGTGTCGGTGAAAAAAGAGTCGCCGACGAGGTGGTGGCGCAGATCCGTGCCGCCGGTGGTGAGGCCATCGCCAACTTCGATTCTGTTGAGCAGGGCGAGTTGTTAGTGGCTGCAGCGTTGGCGGCCTATGGTCGGCTGGACATTGTGATCAATAATGCTGGTATTTTAACGCCTGAAACCTGGTCTGAGCTGACCCTTGAGTCCTGGCAGCGAACTATCAATATTAATCTGACCGGTGTGTTCAGCGTGATGAAAGCGGCTTGGCCAGTATTTGTCGAGCAACAGTACGGGCGCTGCGTGATGACCTCATCGCCAGCCATTTTTGGTGCCGGTGTGGCAGCCTATGCGGCCAGCAAGGCGGGTTTATTGGGTCTTGCCAATTCACTCCAATTCGAAGCGCGCAAACTCAAGTTGGATATAAAGTGCAACTTGTTAGTACCGCAGGCTGATACTCGAATGGTTCGCGATTTTGCGTCGGCCATTGATGACCGGCGGGTCCAGCAGGGTCGTCCACCTGCGCGATCGGCACCACCAGAGATGCTGGCGAGGCTATCGCCGAGTAGGGTCTCTGCCATGGTTGCGTGGTTGGCGCATTCCTCCTGTGACGCGGAAGCTTCAATTCATGAGGCTGGGGCTGGTTACTTTGCGCGGTTAAACTGGGCTCGGTCTGCGCCACTGTTCGCCACGGAGAAAGAAGGTCTGGAGGGCGCACCGATGCCGGAGAATGTGCGCGATGGCCAGGCGACGCTGGCGGACTTCGAGCATGGCCATATGCCGGTTTCAGGAGATGGCACCATGGGTGGGCCCAGTGCGCTTGAGCAAGTTTTGCGGCACATTAAAATCGCTGACTAGGTGTTATTTGGCTTTTTTGGTTCGACTCGCGTCATGACTTTGACCGCCTTTAGTTGGTTGGAAAAGGGTGTCAAGGTAGGTGTCAGTTCTGTTATGTTCTAGGTCAGCCCGAATTGTTGTGCTAACAACTTTTCAGACCAGGTGTTCATCACGAGGGATTTTTATGTCATTCAAACCCAGTTCCATTGAGGCGCTTAATCTACTGCTGCAATTCGACCGCGCCAATCAAGGCAGCGGTATCAAAGTCCATTCCAATGCCCGCCCGGAAGTGATTGCCGCATGCGAATTATTGTTTGCCAAAGGCCTGACCGACCAAGCCGATGGCGGTTTCCTGACAGACGCGGGTCTTGAGGCATTGCTCCATGTTCAGGTGCTGGCCAGCTTGTTAAACGAGCATGCCGTGGCATAGGCTAATTCAAATCGGCATTTAACTGTCGATGCAGGTTGGCGCGATCCACATCGAAACGCCGGCCTGCCGCGTAAAATAGCGGAATTGCCAGGAACGATATCATGGTGAAGTACAACAGCGCAGTGGTGTAGGGCTCTGTATCTCCCTGCACGATCAGGTGGTCGACGTAGATTCCGGCAGCACTGACACCGATAGCCACCCCGGCCATGTTCAGCAAGAGTATGTAGAGCGCGACAACCGTCGCTCGGATTTGTGGGGGTACCAACTCCTGCACTGTCGAGAAGGTCGGTCCGTAAAAACATCCTAGCTGGAAGAAACCAACCGCAACACCGATCCAGAACCAGATGGAATCCGGTTCTACCAAGCGATAGGTGACGTTGATGGGCGCCAGGATGAGCATGATCCAAAACAGGAACATGGGGCGGCCGATGCCCGTTTTGCGCAAAAACCAGTCGCCACCGAGGCCGCCAAATAAATTGCCAGCTATGCCCGCGCAGATGCCGATCCAACCTGTGATTTGAGCAATTTCAGCCCGCTCAAAGCCACGCTCGTTGACATACCAGAGTTGATCAAAAGTCGCCGCCCCAAGAATAAAGTGAAATGTGACACCGCCCAGAATAGTCAGCACCAGTGCCGGAGAGGCGCGGAGTGCGCGGTTGAGTTCGGTCATGGTTTGCTTAAAAGATAATTGCGGCACGGGGGGGGTTGTTACCGACTGCTTGATCAAATGCCGCCGGGGCGTTTCTCGAATAAACCACATGACCACCGCAAGTAGCAGGCCCACACATCCCAGCAGATAAAAACAATTGCGCCAACCTATCGCGGGCCCAAGATAACCAACGACCAGCAGGCTCGCACCCACTCCCATGGGGACACCCATATAATAGACGCCGGCGGCGAAGCCAAGTTTTTCTGCCGGGAAACGATCGGCCAGCAATGACATAGCCGTTGGCGTCATGATCGATTCGCCTACACCGATGAACATGCGGGGTAATGCGAGGGAAGCAAAGCCTTTCGCAGCGCCAGATGCTGCGGTTAACAGGCTCCAAACGGCTAGCCCGACTGCTATTAACCGGGTGCGGTTGACTGTGTCGGCCAGGAAACCCATGAACAAACCGGCAGCCGAATAAAAGGTAAGGAACACGAGACCTGTTAGGAGGCCAAACTGGGTGTTACTCAGCCCCAGATCGGGAACAATGAAGTTCGCGAAGCTGGCAAGCAACTGTCGATCGACAAAATTCATGATATTCAAAAATGTCAGAAAGCCGAGGAATAGATAACTGGAACCAGTAACTCTTTCGGACGCTGTCATGGCGTGAATCCATCATCATGCGAAGCTGCATAGGCTGAATAGAACACGTTTTTTACGCGGGAGCAAATCGGCTGATTATGGCGGCCTTTGGACACGCCATGGATCATCTCGAAAGGCCTAGATTTCAGTCAGAGACAGCCGCAGCATACTCTCGACCTGTGCCAGAATCGCTGTCAGCATGGCTTTGTCAAAATCAGGCATACGCGGCGTGTGCAGGTGACCGGTGGGAATGGTTGAGCCCAGCTTGTTGCGCAGACGAATGCTGCGATAAGAGATTTCATTGGATAAATAGCCACCGCCGCCACCACGAACGGCTGTTGCCCCGCGCAGTTGATCGAGTGAATCAGCGTCGAAGGTGCCATCCAAGGTGGTGACCTGGTGACGATCGTTAATCATATACTTGCCAGTTGCTCGCTGCATGGCGGCATAAGGCAGGCTGAATTGAACAAACTCAGGGCCTTGAAGGGCTTCCCGGCCAAGTCGAGGGATGACGGGTTGGGTCTCAGAACCGCCGGCTAGGATAGTCAGGTTATCAGGGGCGCTAGCGCTGCGGCGCCGTCCAGGAAAACGTTCCAGATCAAACTCAGTGCGGCCCATGGATATCGTAATCACCANGTGGACGTCGTTTAGGGCGTAATAGGGTGCCAGCGCTGACTCAACTTCACCAGCATCAAAGTCAGCATAGCGTACTGGAAATATCATGCTGTTTATTTCGGCTCGTAGGCCGTTGTGCTCGATGATGGCGCCGTCAAGATACAGGGCCAGGACGCCTGATGGGTTGCTCTGGCGTATATTAGTATCCAGTAAAAACGGGTCAAAGCCGGTGATCAGGATTTTTTTCTCGATGGATTTGTCATACGCCAGATCAAGCCGGCCGCGGCTGCTGTGTTCCAGGCTTTCGATTAACGCCAAGCGCTGGTTGTCGGTCAATGGGAACCCCAAGGTCTGTTGGCGCAGATAACGGGTGAGTGCCAGGCGCGCCCAGTAGAGTCCGCGATCGTCAAGGCTGCTGGCGGTAACCTGGTGTTTGGCAGCTTGCCACAGCTGATCGCCGCTGAGCCGAACCTGTTGCTGTAGGCCGGCAAACTCTTCGGCCTGCTGCCAGGCGCGAATACTGGCCGCCTGCTGGTCTTGCAGTACGGATGACAGACCAGGCATGGCCTTGTGTGCAGCTTCGATACGCAATTCTTCGGCTGTCAGCGGGCTCGATTGCAGGCCGCCGCCGAACAGCGTGATACAGGCAAAAAATACTGCACGCTGGGTCCATGAGTTAGGCTGAAACATGAGGGGCTCCTGATTCCTGTTAGCATACTTGATTGGTTATTGAGTGCCAGGGCGGGCGCATCGANAGATAGGCCTGAGGTATCATAGACGTTTAGGGTTCGATGAACGAGGATCGCACAGGATCCAGGCNTGACAAAATATGGGGGCGAAATGAGTAATTCGAATGCTGTGAAACTTGACGCCAGTTGGCTTGCNCACCTGGAAGGTGAATTCGACAAGCCGTATATGCTGGCACTGAAAGACTTTTTGTTGGCGCAGAAGAGCGCAGATAAGGTGATCTATCCNGCGGGTGGGCATTATTTTAAGGCCCTGAATTCTACCCCNTTAAATCGGGTCAAGGTCGTTATCCTCGGTCAGGATCCTTACCATGGTCCGGGACAAGCCCATGGGTTGTGCTTCTCAGTGCCGCCGGGGGTGCGGATACCACCGTCGTTGATGAACGTGATTAAAGAGATTCAAGCGGACCTGGATCTATCAAAAGACCGGTTCCCATCGGGGTGTCTCTCAGCATGGGCGCAGCAGGGTGTTTTGTTGCTCAATGCCGTGCTTACCGTGGAACAGGGCCAGGCAGGTGCGCATCAGGGCCAAGGCTGGGAGCTATTTACTGACAAAGTGATAGAGGTGGTATCGCAGCAACGCGAGCATTGTGTCTTTATGCTGTGGGGCAACTATGCGCAGAAGAAAGGCGCGATGATTGATCGAACCAAACATTTAGTTTTGGAAGCGCCGCATCCCTCGCCGCTATCATCTCATCGTGGCTTTTTTGGTTGTCGGCATTTCTCTCAATGTAATACTTACTTGCGCGCCCACCATGAAAGCCCTATCGATTGGAGTACTCAATGAGACCTCGACCCGTTGCGTTGATCTTTGCCGGGTGTGGGATGAGCTGGGTGGCATTCTGTACTGGGCCAATAAATGGATCACGATGGGTACCGTGAGAATGAACCACAGAGTCAGGTGCGGAGTTTGTTTATCCTTGGTCATAAGGCGGTTAGAAGTGGTGTTGATCGCCTTCCGCAGTGGTGTGCTCTTGATCTCTGATTCTGTAAGATGCTCAATAGGCGCGCGGTCTCGGCTGCTGAGTTTGTTGCTTCTGGCAGAAGCTAAGAACTCACGACTGGACTGGCGCAAAGCGCGCTTGCTGCGGGTGTTTTGCTCAACAAAACAGCTATCCGTGGCCGGCGGTATTGAGCAAATTGAGTAGTCGGGAATGCAAGGCGAACAGCAGTGAAAGACTTACATCAGCACTCGGCAGGTCAATCCGCTCGCCGAGCGTCACTTCAAAATCTCCCAACGCAAACTCAGGCTTGGCCCCGAAGTGTGGACTTGTGCCAGCCGGACGATGGCCAGAATCGTGCTCAGGACGATGCAGCTGCACGCACAGTTCAACAGTACATTGCGGCAAAGGACTGGGTCAGCTGCGATCAATTGATCTATTTTTTCTGTGATATTCATGCGGACACGGATGCATTTTTTCTGTCCTTGTTAGCCTCTGGTGGTATTCATAAAACTGGCGAGGGCGATAGCGAGTTTGAATTGACGAGCGCAGGCCAATCCGCGCGCTTCATTATAGGCGGCGATTGTTTCGATAAAGGGCCAGCGACGCTGCGCTTACTCAATGTCATCAGGCGATTGATCGACAAAGGTGCCGATCTGATTCTGTTGGCAGGTAACCATGATATACGGACCTACTTGGGTATCTATTACGCAGAGAGTAAGGATCCGTTATTTGATCACTTGTTCGTGCGAATGGGCAAAAAAACCGTGCCTTTCCTTGCCGAAATTTACCGGGGTTTCATCGAAGGCCAGGTGGCTGACGGGGCGACGCCGGACGCCGTAGCGGCAGAAGCGAGAATCTATGCTGGCTTGTTTCCAAGCGAGAGTTGGTATGACGAGTTCCCTACAGTTGCTAAATCATGGATTCGACCCGCTCGGTTGGTCAAGGAGCTTAGTCGTATTCGCGAGAAGACCGATGACTTCAAGGTGCAGATGGCAGCCGTCGGCCTGGATATTCACAAGGTTCAGGCGGCTTTGGTAAAGTTTCGTGAGCTTTTCGTCGAGCCCGGCGGACAGTTCTCCTGGTTCTTCGAGCGCATGCAAATAGCTCACAGAGAGGGATCGTATTTGTTTGTCCATGCCGGGGTTGATGACACTGTCGCAAAAACTCTGAGGGAGCACGGGGTCGAACACCTCAACCAGGCGTTTCGGGCTTTGCTTAAAACGGATCCGTTCGCGCTCTATCACGGTGCCTTAGGTAACGTATTTCGAACCAAGTATCGCACCATCGACTTTGATTTTTCTGATGCGGGTGTTGACGACCTGCATCGTGCCGGCATTTACGCTATTGTTCACGGTCACAAGAACATCTTGCAAGGCCAGCGGGTGGTGATTCGCAAGGGCATGCTTAACTTTGAGTGTGACGCGTCAGTGGATTGTCATACGCGTGCCAAAGAAGGCCTGGTTGGCCCCGGCGGTGCGGTCGTGAAATTTTGTCGCGACGGAACCGTGCAAGGTATCAGTACGGATTACCCATTTATCAAACAATTTAGTCCTAACGGATAAGCTCGTTAGCGAAACATAAAAAAGTGCCGTTGCTGTCACTCTCATATACCCAGACGTGGATTTGCTGATGCCGATTGATGAAGGTCTGAATGTCGACTTACGATTTTTGATTTTGGAAGTCAAAAAGCAGGCGCGTGCGTCTGCTTCTGTTGTTGATAAGCCTTCGCCAGCGAAGATCAAAAAAATTAACGTTCGGGAACACTTCATTGATAACCTGAAGGATACCCTCGAGAGCAAATGCTACTTCAACATCCACCGAGAAGAAGAAGGGCAGATAAATCAATTCAGGGCGATTATCACCATTGCCGTCAATCTTGAACGTTGTGCCGACTTCTTTATCAGTATTGCGAATCAGATGAGTCATGTGAAGGAGCCTGAGGAATTTCTTGAATTTAATATCAAGCGCTATTACCAGGTGATTTATAAAGCCATCGATGCCATCTATCCGGCTCTATCTGAGAATAACTTGGAGCTGGCGCAGACAATCTGCGATTACGAACAGGTGCTGGATGATTACTACAATGAAACAGCCGCTCTGATTCGAGCAAAACTCCACCAACCGGGTAAGGTCGATGATTTACTGACGCTGCTGGCGATCGCGCAATACCTTGAGCGCGTAGGCGACAGCTTCCTGAATATTGGCGAAGCGATCTTGGATATTCGTTTGGGTGAGCAGTTAGGTATTCTGCAGTTCAGAAACCTGCAGAAAGGTCTGGCGTCGCAGAATATCAATATCAATGACAGCAATATTCAGTTCAAGCCGATCATGAATACCCGTTCTGGTTGCCGAGTGGCGAGAATTTCGCTGACTACCGCGGACTCAGGCGAGCAAGCCCTTTTTTACAAGGAAGGTGCGGTAGACAAGATCGAAGATGAGGTCAGGGGTTTAGCGCTTTGGCAGGAGAAATTCCCCGGGCTGACGCCGAAGATCGTCTGGCATGAAGCCAAAAAGAATAGCGCGACCATGTTGCTGGAATATATTGAAGGTGACGATTTGCTGAAAATTTTGATCAATGGCGGCAGCAGGCTCGATCAAGCGATGGAGATGTTGACCAAACAGCAGATGCAGGTGTGGAAGAAAAGTCACAAGAACAAGGCTGTCAAATCGGACTATGTGACGCAATTGCTGAGCCGAAGAAGTGATATTCAGTCGGTACATCCAGGGCTGTTTGAGGCGAGCCATGGCCTGGATTTGATGATCAAGGAGGCCAGGAAGATAGAGCGACAACTACCGGCGCCATTTAGTACGCTGATTCATGGTGACTTTAATGCGGACAATATTATTTTCCAGTTTGATCAGCCGCAAATGTACTATGTCGATGTCCATCGTAGTGGGTATGGAGATTATGTGCAGGACGTCTCGGTATTCTTGATCTCTAATTTGCGGGTGCCCCTGTTCAGTTCCGAGGTTCGCCAGCGACTGAATATGGCCAATCAGGGGATGTACGAGTGTGCAGCCAGTTATGCCGTACGGCAAAAGGATAAGATGTTTCAGGCCAGGCTGGCACTTGGCCTTTTCAGATCGCTGATTACGTCGACTCGATTTGTGTTTGATAAAAAATTCTCAGCGGAGTTGATCGATCGTGCGAAGTTGATCGTTGATGATCTCAAGGCGCATGAAGGCAAGCTCAATCGATTTAAAATCAACCCAGAATATTTTCTGTATCGCTGATGGAGTTAAGCCGTTTGAATATTGGAGTAATAGGAATAGCCGGG
>JGI20154J14316_10001112_pt1 | contig 24121 bp, 20 predicted proteins | sample COG_04_FD_14316 | JGI IMG/M metagenome (IMG submission 14316)
CCCAGCGCTGATATTCATCGATGTGATACGGCTCGAATAGCCAGGTTTCGCCACTGTGATAGTTGCTGTTTACACCGAGCCATTTATTCAAACCCCGAGCCGGGCTTACCGCCGGATTGATCAACACAGCTGCAACATTAAATTCAGCATAGCGCTCGGCCAAACAGCTGGCGAAAAAACCGCCCATGGAGCTACCAATAATGAATACTGGCTCTGGCAGATGCGCCTCGACTATCTCGCATAACNGCGCCATNGCCNGATCAGCNTAAGGTGGCAGCGAGGGACAAATAAACTCTATTNCNGNGGCATTCTGCCCGAACCACTGCTGGGTCTGCTGCGCCTTCGCGGACTCTGGCGAACTGTTAAACCCATGTAAATAAAGCAGCGTTGGCATTGACGGCAATCTATTTTTTGGAAGGCGACATTATAGCCAAAGCTATGGCTTTAGGGTCGATTGATTGCGCTACAAGTGAATAACTGAGGCTCGAGGAGCGGATTAATAACCGGCGCAGCTGCGATCGCACTGCTGGGCAAAATCTTTGAGGAATTCGACGCCGGTATTAAGGCTGCCGTCCTCATGCAAATCCAGCCAGCGATAGCCGGGAGGTTTATCGGCGAGACCAAAGTCATGGCTGTGCTGCTCGAATTGAACGCAGCTTGAGGGTGTTGAATAGACTGGGATATTTCCCCAGAGACTGTCGTGGTGCTGATGAACGTGACCTGTGACTACGGCCTTGACCTGGCCATGGGCCGCAAGCAGATCATAGAGACGCTGATGATTGTCGATTTGCTGCTGGTCGAGCCAGGCGGAATTAACCAGCACTGGTGAGTGATGCACTGCCACTAAGACAAACTTGCTGGCTAGCTGCTTTAGACTCTGCTCGGCGAACTGAAGCTCTAGTTCAGAAAAATGTCCGCCAGGCTGACCCACTTTAGAGCTGTCTAATAAAATTATGCCCCAGGCACCAGCTTCATAAATACGCACTCGCGGGAAGGCTGTCAGATTAGCCTCCATGGTCTCGAGATGATCATGATTGCCAGGCAACCAAAGTGCCTGGCGCTGCTTTTCCGCGAGGGTTTTATTCAGCAGTTGGTAGGCGCCGGCCTGATAGTCGCTGGCCAGATCACCGGTAAGTAGCAACAGGTTATCGGCGCGACCCTGATCGTCCGAGGCTTGCAGTGCAGCTTTAAAACCCTCAAAGGTGGTGACGCCGCCGAGGGTTTCCTGCTCGTTTGCACCCAGGTGCAAATCGGTGATTTGGGTAATATGCACTGTACTCATGGAATCTCTCGCGCTGCCTTACTGTCAGTTTATGGGGAAAAGTGGCGGCTTAAAGGGACACTTTTACTTTGCTCATGCCATGACTTAAACCATGAGCTAACAGGTCACTTAAAAACATGTTCCACTGCCATTTTTCATCCGGCGCCTGCATTGACGATTTTTCTGCCAGCTCCCAGGGGATAGTTCTGTCGCTGCACCATTCCACCACTTCAGCCATTTTCGCATCGTGATAGATGCGCACTTTAATCTGAATCTCTGGCAACCACTCTGGTCTTGCGCTTTTGGCAGAGATACTTAAAAGGTGCGTATAGCGCGTGACCTCATCTGTACGAAGATGCATGCCACTGTTCGACTCATGGGTGAAATCCACGCCAATACTTTGACCCAGCTGCGGCGGCCCCGGCATCAGTCTCAGCAGACGCACGTAATTGAGCTCACACTCGCCGTGCAGGCGCTGCAGATTGTGTCGTTGACGTCGGCGTTCAGATACTGACAAAGTCATTACTCGCTGGTCGTGATGCAGTTAGCTTTTTCACTTTAGTGGCTTTTATTAGGCTGATATTCAAGACTCAAGTCTCAACTGCTGGTGGTTTAATTGTAGCCAAAACAATGCAACTGACATGGCCGCGCTGTTGAGGAGGCCCTGTGAAAACGCCTCCATGGTCTCAGCGTAGGACCAAACGTGCAGCAGAATATCTTCGCTCTCGCCATCTACCCCAAAGATGCCGCCGCGCTCGCGGAGATCCGCAAGACCACAGAAGAGGTGCATTTTTTCGTCTGTGCCACCGGAGCTGACCAGATAGTCGCAGATCGGCAGCAATTTTTCCACTTCAACTCCGCTCTCTTCCTCTAGCTCTCTAGCTGCAACTTGCTCAAGGCTCTCTCCCGGCTCGATCATGCCGGCAATAACTTCATACTGCCAGGGACCACCGGCTTCATTTAGCGCACCTGGTCGAAACTGTTCGATTAGACCAACCCGGTGATTGCGGGGATCATAAAGCAGGACGCCTACCGCATCGCCTCGTTGGAATAGCTCGCGACGCAGCGGTTTACTCCAACCACCGCCAAACAATCGGTGCTCAACAGTCATTCGAGTCATTTTAAAAAAGCCCTGAAAGACTGTCTCGGTAGATTTAAGCCGATAGTCCGAAGGGCCGAAGCGGTGTTTTTTGTCCATGGTCTGGGCATCACTCTCTGATTACATGTATCTCGAGTATCTTTTACGTTTGATCTTAAACTATTTGATCATTCAAAACGTCTAACCTTTAGTTCGGCGTAACGCACCAGTTTTTCATGGCGCAACGATTTTGCAATCCGCCCTAAATTGGTGCCTGGTCATTAAAGACAGCCTATGTCTTCGAGGTAAACCTGCTAAACTACTGCCGTCCAAATGGAGGTCATATGCACATTGTTAAAAAACATTTTTTGATTGTTGCTGTCGCTTTTTTAGCCCCGCAGCTAGCGGTCTCTGATTCCCTTGTCGATATATATGAAAGTGCCCTGGAAAACGATCCCGTATTGAGAGCCGCAAGGGCTACTTTTAACGCTGACCGCGAAGGAAAAAACATCAGTCGCGCAGCGCTGCTGCCGCAATTGTCTATAACCGGCGAATACAAAGAGTCTGAAACTGACGATAGCTCCCCGCTATTTGGCACTGGCGGCACCATTGATAGCGACAGCACTTCTTACGGCGCTTCTCTCAGCCAAGCTATTTTCGACATGCCCTCTTGGTACCGCTTTCAGGGCAGTAAGTCTCTGAGTGAAAGTGCTCGCGCGCAGTTCGCCGCAGATCAGCAGAGCCTTATCATTCGCGTCAGTAATGCTTACTTTAATGTGCTACGTGCCTACGACAATATGCAGACGCGCAATGCTGAAGAGCGTGCCATTCAGCGCCAGCTAGAACAGACTCGCGAACGTTTCGAAGTGGGCCTGCTGCCGGTTACTGATGTGCACGAAGCTCAGGCTGTTTACGACGATGCAGTTGTGAATAGTCTCGAAGCCCAGGGTGCATTGAATATCGCCTTTGAGCAGCTGCAAGTGCTGACCGGAGAAGAGCACAATGTGCTTGCCGGACTAGCAGAAAAATTTGTTGCCACTAACCCGCAACCACTAAGCAATAGCGAGTGGGTTGATTTTGCGACTGGTAATAATTATCCGCTCAAGGTCGCTAAGCTCGGCAAAGATGCTGCCTATAACAATGCCAAAGCAGCTGCCGCAGCGCGCCTGCCAAAGGTTACCGGCAGCGCCACATACTTTGACTCAGACTCCGATGGCACCAGATACAACGACCCCTTTGACAGCCAACAGGATGGCAATGCATTCGCGATCTCAGTGACTATGCCAATCTGGCTCGGCGGTTCACTGGATGCCCAGCGTCGTCAAGCTAAACAACGGTCTCTTGCTTCTGATGAAGGTTATATAGCCACCAAGCGCAATACGGTTCAGGCCACTCGCTCCCTGCATCAGCTGGTATTGACCAACACCGCAAGAGTCAAAGCTCGCGCTCAGTCGATTATCTCGGCGGACAGCGCTCTGCAGGCCACTCAGGCTGGTTATGAAGTGGGCACGCGAAATATTGTCGATGTGTTGGTGGCTCAGCGTACCGTCTTCCAGGCCCGGCGCAATTTTGCCAATGCCCGTTATGACTATATTTTGTCGATGATGCGGTTAAAGGAGGTGGCCGGCCAGCTATCTCCGGATGATGTCTATGAGCTCAATGCTTGGTTGGATCCGCAGTTGGTAATTAACAAAGCGGCCAATCGGTAAGGTGATTTGAATGGCCTGAGAGGATGGATTTCTCAGGTCTCTTCATTGGCTCAGGGCTGTTTATTGGCTCAGGGCTGTTTATCTGCTCAGGGCTGTCTGTCCGCTCAAGCTGTTATCAATCACTACCAACAATCTGTCTAGCGCACCGCGGTTTGCCTCAGCAACCTGCTGTGCTTGCCGACCCATCTGCTGGGCCTGCTCTGGGTTTTTGATTAACGTTATCACCGCCTCTGCCAATGCCGCAGCATTCTCGACCAGAGAGAGCCCTCCAGCCTCGGCTAATAGTCGCGATACCTCAGCAAAATTAAACACTGATAAGCCGCTCAGCGTCGGCTTGCCCCAGGCTGCAGGCTCGATCATATTGTGACCGCCGTTAGCGACCAAGCTGCCGCCAACAAAGGCGATATCGCAGGCGCCGAAGAATGTCATCAGCTCGCCCATGGTATCGCCAAGCAATATATCCGCTGTGTCAGTCGGATCATTATTACTGCGCCGGGCCAGACTGAAGCCAGCCTCGAGACAGAGATCCCCCACCTGATTAAAACGCTCCGGATGCCGGGGCACCAATACTAGCCGTGCGTCATTCACTGACTGTTTGATCAGGCTAAAGGCATGCAGAATAATTTCATCTTCACCGCGGTGGGTGCTGGCAGCGAGAAAAATTGGTCGCTGACTAGAGCCACTCCACTGTTGCCTCAACGCCGCTGCACTCTGCCTAATCTGAATACTAAGATCGAGGTCAAATTTAATATTGCCACTGATATGAAGATTTTCTGCGGGTAATCCAAGGGCTGTAAAGCGCACGCCATCATCTCCATGCTGGGCTGCAACGGCAGTGAGTTGCGCAAACATCGGACTGCTCAGCCCCGACACTCGGCCGTAGCCGCGGGCGGATTTCTCAGAGAGCCGTGCATTGGCCAGAATCACCGGGATCTGACGTTTACAACAGGCGGCAACCGTATTCGGCCAGAGTTCGGTCTCCATGATAATCAGCATCTTAGGCTGCACGCGTTTGAGAAAACGCGCCACTGCATCGGGCGCATCATAGGGTGCATAGCAGTGATCTACAGAGTCTCCAAAGGCAGCGGTAATGCGTTCAGACCCAGTGGGGGTCATACAGGTAATCAGCAAACGATGATCTGGGTATTTGGCCTGTAAGGCTTTTACCAAGGGCACTGCGGCGAGGGTTTCACCGACTGAAACGGCGTGCAGCCAGATGATATCTTTGCACAAATCAGAGGGCGTAAAAAAACCGAAGCGCTCAAGCCATCTCCCCGCATAGGCAGGCGCTTTTATGGCGCGGTAGAGTAGACGCAATAGAATAACAGGCGTAAAAAGATAGAATATGACTGAATAAATCAGTCTTGGCAAAAAGCGAAGTTTCATGGTTCGGGCAGAATAACATAGCACCTAAATCAAAGCGCCTAACTCAAGAGAAATTATCGAATTTCTGCGCCCTCCTGAACCGGCCCCCATGCACTATATTAAAGCGCTAGCCAGGAAAAGCGTCATAGAGCTTATCTAAGTCCAGGTCTATGTCTTTCTTACTGGTCAATGCAATCAGTTCGTCTCGACTCTGAATTGCAAAAAGTTCGGATGTTTTTAGTGGCGTTTCACCAGCAACACCAATTCCACCATAGTAGTCTTGAAACTTAAACTCACCACCCACCAACTTATCTGAAAGTCGCAGCCAACGGTTTGGAATACCGTAGGCATCGGCAGCAATAAGGCCGTGCATTGATGAGGACACGATTGTTTCACATTTGCACAGCTCGTCGATAAAAGGCTCAACCGGCAGCTGGATGTCGACAGGATGTATCCCTAGAGAAATAAGGTATTCCACAACCGCATCATCTTTTTCCGCATAATGCGCCACCAATCCAATTTTATGTTCTTTGGCTACTTGCGGATTGTAAAAGCGCGGCATCAGTAACGCCGGATCACCGTAGACCTGCGGGTTTATATAGCCCAGATCAGTGAGCCGCCGACCGGTAAGCGGACCTCGCACAGCAGCAATTTTTTTAGGCTTTGCTCTCGGTTTTGAGGAGCTCGAAATAAACCCTGACCCCCAAACAATACTATTGCGGTTGGCATTACGAAGAACGCTGCCCACCGCTAACATATGCTCCGTCCAGCCGAAGGTACTTTGTACCACCGTTTTCCCAGTCATTTTTTCAATAATGTAGGGATTGATATGATCACCCCAATTGGCCACAGCATTAAAGTAACGAATACTCTGGTAGGGCTGCCCACTGTCTTTCACCTCTCTCAGTGCTTTTAAGTTTCCCGGCAAATCGAGAAGGTCGCGCCTAAAGCCTCTCATTAAAATCTCATCCTAGCTATGGTTTTGGTTCGCCCACTAATATTGGCAGTGGGGTTTTCTGGAGCGTAGTGCGCAATCTGTACTCATATTTAGCACGCAAAAAAGCACCGTGCCAAGGCCTGAAACTTTTTCTTTTTTCCTTTCTCAGGCCCTGCTGTTCTATGTCACTTTTAGCGTTCGGTATCACATGAACAACCGGCGGAAATACTCCTAACACATTTAGATCAGCTTCCCACCAATGCTGGATATCATCATCTGCGGGGCGACCAAACGGCTGTCGCGCGGCGAGTAATTTTTTGGCGCCATCTAAAGTTATTAACTGAGCTAAATTGCCGATCGGAATTTTCTTAAAGCGGCATAAATCATGCCGACTATCGATGGCTGTGCGAGAAATAATTTTCGGATTTTTTTTGCGGCAATAGAATTTAACGATATCCCAACTGCCCGTTGAATGACTCAGGCTTTCTATAAAGCCCTTTAGCTCTGCATCAATCACTAAATCATCTTCAATAATCAACGCACAGGCTAACTCTCTATCAACAATCGTCTGCCATGCCTTAAGATGACTCATGTAACAGCCTACTTCAGCGCGACTTAATGGCCGCCGATACGACTTAGCATTTAATGATTCACTGTATACAGATTTTAATTGCCTTTCATTTAAATCGGCTCCATAGATTGCCGCAACACGCTCAAAAGGCATTTCGAGCTCACCTAGCCGCGCCGAGATCCTGCTCAGACGCTCCTGACTTTTATCTAGATTAATAACAAATGTTAGCGGAGTAGCCATAATAAATTGGATATTAGCAGTGAATGGCGGGAGTTGAATCAACTAGCGCCAATGATCGGTAATCCAGGTAGCAGGCTTAAAGTGCCGATACCATTTGCCACTCACCCCCGCGATCGCCTCATGGGGATCTGGCTTGCCATGAAATACAATCACTCGAGCATTTTCAGGCACCTGGGTTTGACGAGCAATCACAAACCAAAACGGCTTGAGGCAGTGGCGTTTAAAACTTCGGCACCATTCATCGGGCCAGTAGACCAAGGCATTTTTTGCCATTAGCTTAGCGGACAGATACTCCTGTTCATTGCGATGCGTTTTTTTGATTTGCTGAAAAGATGTTTCAAATTCGCTGAGTATTTCTGGATGCGCGCCCACTTCAAAACGGTACACCGAAGAGTTGCCGGTGCCGTCTTTTTTAATCCAATCTTTAATAATCATTACCTCGCCAGGATAATCAAATAGATCGTCCAAACTGCCGGTAATAATTAAGTCGAGATCGAGACAGAGAACCTTGCCCTTGAGGTCATAGAGAGTCTCAGCAAAAACCGCCAACTTGTTCCAGCCACGCTCGGGGCCGGCGAGATCAACGGACAGTTCGGGGAGCGGAAAGACTTCAACATTTTCATGGGTGCCGACGCCATCTTCGGTAAGACAGATAAAACGAAACGGGCGCGACATATTTCGCGCGACCATGGAGTAAAGTTTATTGACGTAGTCAGCGGGGTATTTGGTGCCCCACTTCATACACAAAATATTGACGATTTCTTTTTCCATGAGCTCTAATAATTCTCTGTTTAAGGCTTATTCAGCTACCGGCGCTAACCAGTTCTGGTACTTGTCATTTTTACCACGCACTAAATCAAAGTATGCAGCTTGTAGCTCTGTAGCTATGGGTCCACGCTTACCTTGACCGATGATACGGCTGTCGTATTCGCGGATCGGGACGATCTCGGCAGCGGTGCCGGTAAAGAACGCTTCGTCGCAGATATAAACTTCATCGCGGGTAATGCGCTTTTCGCGGACTTCAATGCCACGATCTTTAGCCAATTTAAACACTGTGTCCCGGGTAATGCCGTCGAGGCAGGAAGTCAGATCCGGTGTATAGATAACCCCGTCGCGAACCATAAAGAAGTTCTCGGCGCTGCCCTCGGCAACATAGCCTTCCGGGTCGAGCATAATGGCTTCGTCGCAACCGGAATCCAGCGCTTCGCGCAGGGCCAACATGGAGTTGATGTAGTTGCCGCTAGCCTTGGCTTTTACCATGGTGATATTGACATGATGTCTGGTATAGGACGAGGTGCGGACCTTGAGTCCGGTCTCAAGAGTCTCTGGCGACATATAGGAGGGCCAGTCCCAGCCGGCGATGCCGACGTGAACCTTGAGCCCTTCGGCGCGTAAGCCCATGCCTTCCGAACCCAAAAATACTAGCGGGCGAATATAAGCCGCATCTAAGTTGTTTACGCGGACCACGTCGCGGTGGGCCTGGCAAATCTCTTCCTGAGTGAAAGGAATCTGCATATGGATAATCTTGGCCGAGTTAAACAGACGTTTAATATGGTCTTCTAGACGGAAAATGCAGGTGCCCGACTTTTCGGTTTCGTAGGCGCGAATGCCCTCAAACACGGCATTGCCATAGTGTAGAGATGAGGTCAGGAAATGTGTCTGGGCATCTCGCCAGTCAACCATCTTGCCATCCATCCAAATAAAACCATCGCGATCCGAAAACGACATTAACCTTTCCCTCTTTTAAACGTATTTTTGATTAAATAATTCTGCCCACTGAGCGGTCACCAATTGCCGACACTCAAGGAACTCTGAGCTAGACACTTCTGCCAACTGATTTTGCAGCTGCAGACGGTGTCCTGCTGAGCGGTATCTTTTGTAGGCGTCGATTAGCAAGCTGGATTGTTGCTCCGATAATAGCCCGCACTGAGCCAGTGACTCTATTATGCGAATGGTATCACTCCAGCGGCTAATTTCGGGATGATTGTGCGACCAGGCCAAGACTGCAAATTGAACCATAAATTCAATATCGACGATACCTCCAGCGCCTTGCTTGAGGGAGTATTTGCCCTCTTTTGATGGTCTGCCGAGATGTTTACGCATTTTTTCCCGCATTTGCTCTACTTCGGTGCGCAAAATCTGCTTATCTCGCGACTGCATAAGAACGGTCTGGCGCAGACGCTTGAAGTCATCCGCGAGAGCCTTCTCACCCGCCACCACACGAGCACGAACCAATGCCTGTTGCTCCCAGGTCCAAGCACTTTCGCGCTGATATTTTTCAAATGCCGCCAGAGAGGAGACCAGCATGCCGGAATTGCCCGAGGGTCGCAGACGCATATCAATCTCATAGGCGGCGCCAGAGGATGTAACGGTGGACAGCACATGAATGATGCGTTGACCGAGGCGGGCATAGAATGTGCTGTTATCAATGCTCCGCGGTCCACCGTCTGTCTGCCCAGAGGAACCTCGATGAAGGAAGACCAGATCCAGGTCGGATTTATACCCCAGTTCAATGCCCCCCAACTTGCCATAACCGAGAACGATAAAGCCCGGCGACTGCAAACTAGCACCCTCGGGCTGACCATACTGCTGGCTGAGATGCTGCCAGGCAATGGTCAGGGTCTGCTCAATAACCACCTCGGCGATCCAAGTCAGATAGTCACTAACCTGCATTAGAGGTATGACTTGAGTGATATCGCAGGCTGCCACTCGCAGGCTATTGGAACGCACAAAGTAGCGAATCGCCTCCATCTGCTGTTCGAGATCATCGTCGGGCACACGCAGCATCTGCTGGCGCAACTGGTCTTGAAGCGAGTCTTTACTTTGCGCCGTAAACAGGCTTTCGCTGTCGAGAAGTTCATCGAGCAGGACTGGATAAGCGGCAAGCTGTTCGGCGATCCAGCTGCTGCTCTGGCATAAGAGCACTAGTTGCTGCAGTGCTGTGGGGTTCTCCGCCAATAGCACCAGATAGGCACTGCGCCGCAGCACCGCCTGAATAAGGCCCACCACTCGACTGAGGGTTGTGCTGTTATTGTCTGCAGCGGCGCAAGCTGCGACTACGCTGGGCATCAGTTTGTCGAGGCGACTGCGCGGCTCAAGGTCCAGACCGATCACGGCTTTGCTGTGGTAGATGCTGTAGAGCTGTTGGGCGACTGCCTGAGGCTCTCTGTAGCCAGCACCAAGAAGGTGCTCAAGCAGCTCGGCGAGCTCCGGTGTCTGGCGCCAAATCGAATCATCGTCCAACGCTTTACTGCTAGCGCCCGGGTCCTCAGCTTGAGTATCGGGGTCGGCAAACATATCCTCAAACACTGACATAACATAGTCGCGATGGCTCTTTAGCTGCTGCTGAAAATCCGCCCAACTGTCATAGCCAATAATTAAGGCGACTCGCTGTTGACCAAGGTCATCTTCGGGCAATTGCTGAGTCTGTTTATCGGCTATGCCCTGGAGTGCGTGTTCGGTATTGCGTAAAAAGCTGTAGGCCTGCCAGAGATTGTCGCGATCGCTGTCATCAATAATCTGATCGGCAGCGAGCTGCTGTAAAGCTTGATAGAGAGAGGGGGTCTGCAGAGCGCTATTGCGGCCACCGCGAACCAGCTGAAAGGCCTGGGTAATAAATTCGATTTCGCGAATGCCCCCGGGACCCAGCTTGATATCCGTCTGCATCCCCTTGCGCTTTAACTCGCGGTTAATCGAGCGCTTTAGGTCACGCAGTGCATCAATGGCACCAAAATCGAGATATTTGCGATAGATAAAAGGCCGTAAAATCTCATCTAACCGCTGAATGTCCGCGGGCTCCCCAGCCACCGCTCGGGCCTTAACCATAGCGAAGCGTTCCCACTCGCGGCCCTGGGTTAAATAGTATTCTTCCAGTGCATCAAAACTCATTACCAGAGCGCCACTCTGACCATAGGGCCGCAGGCGCATATCCACGCGAAACACAAAGCCGTCGGCAGTCTGTCGATCCAGAGCAGCAATAAGCTTTTGTCCGAGGCGGGTAAAAAATTCTTGGTTGGAGACGGTTTTGCCAGCTGGCGAGGTAGCTGTTCGGCGGGTCTCGCCCTTTTCTGGGTAGGTGAAAATAAGATCTATATCCGATGAGAGATTGAGCTCTTCGGCACCCATCTTACCCATGGCCAGCACCAGCATTTTTTGCTGTTCGTTTTGCGGCGTCTTTTCATTTTTTAACGCTCCCGGCTCATCGCTGCTAAAGGGCGCACCCAGCTCTTCGCAGGTAATCCTATGCAGTATATCCAAAGAGGCCGTAATGGCCGCCTCTGCCATCCAGGTTAGCTCTCTGGTGGTTTCGGGCATAGATGCCTGACGACTAAAGTCGCGCCAGATAATTCGCATCTGCTCACGGCGACGGAATAGGCGCAGATGGGTAGCCAACTGCTCTTCATCTAGAACTTTTTCATTGCCGGCTTCGGCCCGAATTAAGAGCCGCTGATTTATCGCTTGCTGAAAGTCTTCTCGAGAATAGCTGCGCTGCAGATCACCGCTGTCGACTAGCTGCTGAAACATCTCGGGATCGGTTGCGCTGTGCTCGCCGACAAAATCACTGGTGCCCCAGAGCAACTGTAAATGCTCTGCAAATAGAGGGTAATTCGGGAACTCAGCAAGTCGCTCAACGAGCCAATCGGGATCTCGATGAGCGGCCTGAAAACCCTCAAGGCGACGCTGATAGCTGGCGCTGATAAGCTGCGGGAATGCTTTCGGCATAGAGGATGGCATAGAGGGGTCTTCTCGATTATTTGGCGGCTTAGCGACTTATCGGCCAAGCTCAGGAGTAACCCGCAACACCTCCTCCATGGATGTGATGCCGGCAACCACTTTTTCGGCTCCAGCCATACGCAGTGTTTTCATGCCCTGAGAAATTGCCGCTCGACGAATTTCTTGGATATCAGACCCAGCAGTTATATAGGTGAGCAGGGCATTCGTCAACGGCATAATTTCATAGAGTCCCTCGCGACCCAGATAGCCGGTGTTGCGGCATTCGAGACAGCCGCTCGGCTGATAGACTTTGGCCGGTGGCGGCAGGTCAGCTGAGCCGACCATCTCATGCCAAGCGTCGCGGTCACAGACCACTTCACTGCGACAGTCTGGGCACAGCGTTCGAACCAAACGCTGTGCCATCACCCCATTTAAGGTGGCTTTAATCAGGTGGGCGGGCATATTGAGATCCAGCAGGCGACTGATAGCGGTTGGCGCATCATTGGTGTGCAGAGTTGATAATACTAGGTGTCCGGTCAGTGCTGCCTGCACTGCCATCTCGGCGGTGGCCTGATCGCGAATCTCACCAACCATAATAATATCCGGGTCCTGACGCATCAGGGTGCGAATACCGGCGGCAAAATCAAAATCAATGGCTGGCTGAATCTGGCTTTGGTTAAAGCTGTCGACAACCATTTCGATGGGATCTTCCACTGTGCTGACATTTACTGAATCCGTGGCCAGCTGCTTGAGGGTGGAGTAGAGACTGGTGGTTTTACCTGAGCCCGTGGGACCTGTAACTAAAACAATACCGTGGGCGCGCTTAATCATTGACTGCCAATGATCATAGTCCTGGGCCTCCAAGCCCAGCTGGGAGAAACTGCGTAACAGTACATCGGGATCAAAGATTCGCATCACTAGCTTTTCGCCAAAGGCGGTGGGCATAGTCGAGAGCCGCAGTTCCACTTCTCGGGCATTGGGGGCTTTGGTTTTTATGCGGCCATCCTGAGGACGGCGCTTTTCTGCCACATCCATACGCCCGAGAATTTTCAGCCGGCTGATCATGGCGGTCATTACATTGTCTGGTAGCTCATACACCAGATGCAGTACGCCATCGATTCTAAAGCGCACCTTGCCCTTGCCGCGGCGGGGTTCGAGATGAATATCACTGGCTCGCTGCTCAAAGGCATACTGCAGCAGCCAGTCGACAATATTAACTATATGTTGGTCCTGAGCGTCGGCGTCTTTAAGCTTGCCCACCTCTAAAAGCTGCTCAAAATTGGCGATGCCGGCGCCCGCGGTTGCCGAAGAGCCAGCGCCAAAAACGGATTTCGCTAGGGAATAAAATTCGAGAGTATATTTTTTGATTTCGGCGGGATTGGCAACCACGGTTTGAATGGTGCGGCGAGAGGTCTGCTCAAGACTCTCAACCCAACTGCGGTCAAAGGGCTGCATGGTGGCAATCACCAGTTCGTCGCGGCACACTTTAAGGCAGAGAATGCCGTAGCGCTGGGCATAGGCAAATGACATTATCGAGGTGATCGCGGGAACATTAATTTTTAATGGGTCTATATGGGCCAGCTGCAAACAGGATTTTTTGGCCAACCATTCAGTGAGCAATTCCAAACTTAGGGGTTTATGATCAGGGCCGTAAACAAGCTGTTTGGCGGCGACAATTTCTAGGGGGTGAAGCAGCGCCGCATTGCGGTTGCGCCGAGCGCCAACAATCTCAGCGGCATCCGACTGGGTGATCAAACCGTCGTTGATCAGATCTTTTAAAATACTGCTCAGGTCCACATTACTGCTACGATCTAGACCACTGCTTGGCACCGATCTCTTGTCCATAATCAACTCCTGTTTATATTCGGTTCCTGCCACCCATCAATTTTAGTCGCTAATCCCCTAAGAGGTAGCGCAAATTGTTCAATCCGCTAAACTCAGTGCAAGCGGCAGGATAACTAGCCCAAGAAGAGACGACTATAAAAGAGGCGATTATGGAACTGACCGATTTACTCTCACGCATTATTCGCAGCAACTCCATTAGCAGCATTAATCCGGCTATAGATCAGGGCAATCGCGAGGTGATTGATCTGCTGGCCAACACTCTTGCAGAGCTCGGCTTTACCACTGAGATCATGGACCTGGGCAATAATAAAGCCAATCTTATCGCGACCTATGGCAGTGGCCCCGGTGGCCTGGTGCTAGCCGGTCATACGGATACCGTGCCCTGTGACGAATCACTCTGGGATAGCAGTCCCTTCGAATTAACTGAGCGGGACAACCGCTGGTACGGTCTCGGCAGCTGTGACATGAAGGGCTTTTTCCCTCTGGCCATCGAAGCGTTTAAAACCCTGCCAGTGAAAGACTTAAAACAGCCATTAATCATTCTTGCCACCGCCGATGAGGAGTCCTCCATGGGCGGGGCTAAAGCTCTAGTGGAAGCGGGCGCCCCTATTGCCCGCAGTGCGGTGATCGGCGAACCGACCAATATGCGTCCGGTGAAAATGCACAAAGGTATTATGATTGAGAAGCTGACTGTCACCGGGCGATCCGGGCACTCAAGTAATCCGGAGCTGGGCAACAATGCCATGGAATCTATGCAGCGTATTCTCGGTCAGCTGATGGCTATGCGCGACCGTATGAAAGAGCAAAAACACGCGGGATTTTTAATTGATCACCCAACCTTAAATCTTGGGTGCATTCAGGGGGGCGACAATGCCAATCGTATTTGCGGGCACTGCTTTTTGGCCTTTGAGATTCGGCCATTGCCAGGCATGGACCTGAATCAACTGCAGGCCGATCTGGAACGTCAAATTGCCGTCACCGCTGAAGCGGACAATATGGGTTGGTCACTGGAGAAACTTATAGTCCCACCTTTTACCAGTGGCGACCAATCAGAGATCGTAGCGCTCTGTGAAAAGCTCACCGGTCATGCGGCGGAATCTGTCGCCTTTGCCACCGAAGCGCCCTACCTTCAGCAGCTGGGAATGGATGTGGTTGTGCTAGGCCCTGGGGATATTGATGTGGCTCACCAGCCGAATGAATTCCTGCCCCTAGATCGCGTCCAGCCAACTATTAATTTTTTATCTCAACTTATTGGCCGCTGTTGCTTATAATCCTCTGATGACTACTCAAAACTACGTACAATTTTTTCGTGAGACCTCGCCTTATATCCATGCGCACAGGGGTAAAACCTTTGTTATCGCAATCAGTGGTGAGACTATTCTTGACCCTAATTTTGACAGCATTGTTCACGATATAGCGCTGATGCAAAGTCTCGGGGTCAATATAGTGTTGGTCCACGGCGCCCGCCCCCAGATTGATTTGCGCCTGCAAGTGGCAGGATTGCAGACCGATTTCCGCGAGCAGGCGCGCATCACTGATGCCAGTGCCATGCAGTGCGTCAAAGAGGCGGTGGGCTCTACCCGCTTCCAAATTGAGTCTGCGCTATCTATGGGGTTGCCCAACTCACCGATGCACGGTGCCCGAGTACGCGTCATCGGCGGCAACTTTATTACCGCCAAACCTGTGGGTGTTCGCGACGGTATTGATTACCAGCGAGCAGGTGAGATTCGCCGCATTGATCGCAGCGCCATTCAAAACCAACTTGAAACCGGTGCTCTGGTGCTGATGTCTTCAATTGGTTTTTCCCCTACAGGTGAAGCGTTTAATCTCAACTATCAGGATGTTGCGACCCAAACCGCCATCGCACTGAATGCCGAAAAGCTTATTTTAGTCAGCCAAGCAGCGGGAATCGTCGACGCCGATAACAACCTGCTGCGCAATCTTTCACTGCCTGAAGTAAGCGATCTCAAGGCAACACTGAAATATGCCGGTGACCAAGATTCTGCGATCTACAGCTTGCTCTCTGCCGCCTACCAAGCCTGCCGCAACAATGTCGATCGCGTACATCTGGTGGGCTGCAGTGAAGACGGCACCTTACTCCGCGAGCTATTTACCCGCGAGGGCAGCGGCACGCTGATAATGCAGGATCACTCGGAAGTTATTCGAGCGGCCACTATTGACGATGTGGGCGGTATTCTCGATCTGATTTCGCCTCTGGAACAGCAGGGTATTTTAGTTAAACGCTCCCGCGAATTGCTCGAGACAGAAATTTCACGCTTTATGGTGGTTGTACATCCAGAGGGAACTCTGCTCGGCTGTGCTGCACTCTACCCCATAGCAGATAGCCTTGCCGGTGAGCTTGCCTGTGTTGCGACCCACCCTGAATTTCACAATCAGGGTATTGCCTCGCGTCTGCTCAAGTGCCTTGAGAAAGACGCCACTGACAACGGACTAGAAAGACTTTTTGTTCTGACAACACAGACCGCTCACTGGTTTAGAGAACAGGGTTTTAGCGAAGCTGAAGTCAGCGCCCTGCCAGCGGAAAAACAGTCGCTATACAATTACCAACGCCAGTCGCGAATCTTCAGTAAAAAACTTTAATCTCAAGCTGCTCCGACTAGTGTTTGCTAGGCGCTGTTTCTGCTATTCTTAGCGCCTTTATTTTTCCGTTATCGAGAGTTCACATGCCTAAGTACAGATCACATACCACTACCCAGGGCCGTAATATGGCCGGCGCTCGCGCACTTTGGCGCGCCACAGGCATGAAGGACGACGATTTTAATAAGCCGATGATTGCCATCGCCAATTCCTACACTCAGTTTGTTCCCGGACATGTGCACCTTAAAGATATGGGTGAATTGGTTGCAGCCGAGGTTGCTAAGGCTGGCGGTATTGCCCGTGAATTTCACACTATTGCAGTAGACGATGGTATTGCCATGGGCCACGACGGCATGCTCTATTCGCTGCCTTCGCGAGACATAATTGCCGACTCTGTTGAATATATGGTCAATGCTCACTGCGCCGATGCGCTGGTGTGTATCTCCAACTGTGACAAGATTACGCCGGGCATGTTTATGGCCGCTATGCGCCTCAATATTCCAGTGGTATTTGTTTCCGGCGGCCCCATGGAAGCGGGCAAAACCAAGCTCTCCGACCAAAAGCTAGATCTGGTTGATGCCATGGTGATTGCGGTTGATGATGATGCCAGTGATGAAAAAGTTGCTGAGTATGAGCGTTCCGCCTGTCCCACCTGCGGCTCTTGCTCTGGCATGTTTACGGCAAACTCGATGAACTGTTTGATGGAAGCGTTGGGCCTAGCACTACCTGGTAATGGCACCGTGCTGGCGACCCACTCAGATCGCAAAGAATTATTCCAAGAGGCCGGCCGTACCATTGTTAAGCTGGCCAAGGCCCATTATGACAACGATGATTACTCAGTGTTGCCCCGCTCGATTGCCAATTTCAAAGCCTTTGAAAATGCTATGACTCTGGATATTTGCATGGGTGGCTCAACTAACACCATTTTGCATCTGATGGCCGCAGCTCAAGAGGGTTTTGTCGACTTTGATCTGAGTGATATCGACCGCCTCTCACGAGTAGTACCACAGCTGTGTAAAGTTGCACCGAGCACGCCGGAATATCATGTTGAAGATGTGCATCGTGCCGGCGGCATTTTAGGCATACTGGCCGAGCTTGATCGCGCCGGTTTGATCCACGACGACCTGCCCACAGTTCATTCAGCGACCTTAAAAGAAGCCCTGGAAAAATGGGATATTGTCAGCGGTCACGTGAGTGAGGAAGTGAAGACTTTTTATAAGGCCGGTCCAGCAGGTATTCCAACACAGACAGCCTTTAGCCAGAGCACTCGCTGGCCAACCTTAGACGCGGACCGAGCCAATGGCTGCGTGCGCGATATAGAACACGCCTTTAGTCTCGACGGTGGCCTGGCAATTCTAACGGGTAATCTCTCCCCGGATGGCTGTGTGGTTAAGACCTCTGGTGTCGATGAGTCAATTCATGTATTTGAAGGCCCGGCCTTTATTACCGAAAGCCAAGATGAAGCTGTCGCAAAAATCCTCAACGATGAAATCAAAGCTGGGGATGTAGTGATTGTTCGCTACGAAGGCCCCCGAGGTGGACCGGGCATGCAGGAAATGCTCTATCCAACCACTTATATCAAATCGAAGAATCTCGGCGCCGCCTGCGCCTTGATTACCGATGGTCGTTTTTCTGGCGGTACTTCTGGACTGTCTATTGGTCATGTATCACCGGAAGCAGCTGCTGGTGGCAATATAGGTCTGGTACGTCAGGGCGATAGGATTCGCATTGATATCCCCAATCGCAGCATTGATGTATTGGTCTCGGATGTCGAACTGGCCGAGCGTCGGGCAGAGCAAGATAAGCTGGGCTGGAAGCCTGTAGAAGAGCGCCCTCGGAAAGTCACCGCATCACTCAAGGCCTTTGCCAAGTTGGCCACTAGCGCCGATAAAGGTGCTGTTAGAGACCTCTCTCAACTTGATTAATACAGCGTAATACACTGGGGTTTACAAAATCCTAGCTATAAAAAAACCCGGTGTTTGTGAGCACCGGGTTTTTTTGTACGCTTTAACTAGTAGCGACTTGCCTGCTAGGCTTAGTCCACTAACCGTTTTTGGCACAGCCTGGAACAGTAGCACCTACGTCACGCAGTTTCTGTAACCGACTGCCCTCAGCTTCTGCATACTTGATCCACTGTTTGGGATAGCGCTTACCTTTCTTATCTTTGGCCACTTTTAAAGACTTCTTAAATGCGCCCACTGCGTCTTCGTAGCAGTTGAGATTAATCAGTGCGTTACCCATTACTAAGAAGTTGGAGTCAGGCTTCTTCACGTCGCCTTTCTTATCCGCGCGAGAAGCTGCTTTATAAGCGGAAGCATCACGACCTAGATCCAAATAAATGCCGGCCAGACGGGCTTGAAGATTTCCAGTATCGGATTTCTTCGAGGCATCTTCCAGCGCCTTCACAGCGTTATTAAGATCTTTAGCCTGATACCAAGCTGTGCCTAAGATTTCGAGATTCTTTGCCGAACGCTTAATAATGCCGTCCTTCATGCCCTTCTCAATAATCACAGCAGCGCGATAGGGAACTTCAGCGCCGAGGTACATATAAGCCATGCTCAGAACTTGGCTCTCTTTGCTAAGTTGGCCATTCAAGTAAACCAGCTCGGTTGCCACCAAACGATCCATTTCACGCTCGCGCTCGCCGTACATGCCGCCAAGCTGACGCCAGTAGGTCCACTTGGGATAGTGCTTGACCAGCTTCTCAAGAATATTGATTACCTTATCGTAATCATTCTTCTCGTAATAGAGCACACGCTGCAGACCCCACCAGCCTTCTTTCGGCAAAATGTCTTTGGCTTCAACATCGGCAATAGCTTCATTTACAAAGCGCAGTGAGTCCTTTTTCCGTTCCAACTGGTAATAGATCTGAGCCAGCAACATCTTCGCATCAGCACCGACAATCAACGACTCTGCCATCCAAGCTTCAAGCTGCAGTGCGGCGTTCTTATAGTCTTCTTGCACGGTGTGCAGTTGCGCCAGGGTGTAGCGCGTATCCAAACGCAATTCAGGTGGTGTGCCAGCGCCGTCTACTACCCTTTTGTAGGAGCGGATGGCACTGTCATAGTCGTCTAGCGAGTAGTAAACATAGGCGGAAAACTTCCATACCTGAACCTGCTCATAATCACTGGCACAGGTCTTGACGTTAGCTTCAATGGCCTTGAGCATTTCCAGAGAACCGGCCCAATTTTCGAGCTCTAACTCGGGCTGCACTTTCTCTAGAGCTTTGGAACACTTAGCCCCTACAGACTGGCGCTTGCGCGTTTTAACATTTTTGTACTTTGGCTCTTCTTTTTCTTCAGCAGCATTGACTGCACTGGAAAAGCTTGCGCCTGGGGCAACTACCGCCAGGAACAACGGCAATAAAAAAGCAACGCCGAATACAGCTAGAAATTTTGTGCTTCTAGACATCATTGACTCCTTATTTTGCCATCTGGAAAGTAAATTTATACAGCACACCAGGCACTTCTTGGCCGACGCCATCTACAACCCGCGGGTTGTACTTTAGCTTCGACGCAGCCTTCAGTGCAGCGCGACCAAAGCCCCAGCCCTCGGGAAATTCTTCGACCATAATCGGATCGCGAGTACCACCGGTTGTGGTAATAATCACTTCGATAACTGCGTAGCCTTCTTTGCCGCGAGTTTGAGCGCGACGCGGATACTGTGGCTGGGGTACGTAGACAGGGATATAGTCAGAGTCCCGTGCAAATCCACCAGCACCACCGATCTTCAGGTTGGCGTTGGCTGCCGGAGCGGCCATGCTGATTGCATTGTCAGGAACTTCAAACTCTACAGTGTCTTCTGGAATATCCGGTGGTGGAGTCTCCGGATCTTCAGGCTTTTCAACTTGGGTCTGTTTCGCATTTTCAGTCAACTGTCTATCGACATGAAGGAAGTCAGCGATTTTAATCGTCTCCTTCTCATCCAGGTCTTTATTGCCCGAATCGATCAATTTGTACATCAAAATGATCAACGCAAAGGTAACCAGAACACCAAGTGCAGCAGAAATACCAATTCTGATAAAGGCCATACTTATCAACTCAGTCTTGTTCTACCGAAATTGCCACCGGACGGATACCAATGTCAGTTGCGACATCAGCCACCTTGGCGACTACTTCAATATTCGATTCATTGTCGGCTTGGATAACCATGCCGCCCTTTGGGTTTTCGTTATACAGTCTCTGTAGATTGATTTTTAGCGCGGTAGTTTCAACGCGCTTCTTATCAATCCAAATTTCATTGTTGTCGCTTATAGCTACCAGAATGCCGACTTTCTTGTAGCTCTCGGCAGTGTCGGCGTCAACTTTGTTGACCTCGACACCTGGTAGTTTGATAAACGATGCTGTCACAATGAAAAAGATCAGCATAATAAAAACCACATCCAGCATTGGGGTAAGGTCAATTGCCTCGCCCTGTGGCTGTGATCCTGTTTGTCTATTGCGCATAGTTTTCTCTCACTGGAACCTTGTCTTCGACAGGCTCCGGTTAGTGATCCATGGTTAGATGATCTTCCAGCAAATGCTTCTCACGCTCTGCGGCACGTTCGACATAGGTCATGCCAAATACACCGGAGAGAGCGGCAACCATTCCCGACATTGTCGGTACAGTTGCCTGAGAAACACCACCTGCCATCGCCTTGGCGTCACCGCCACCAGTAAATGCCATTACGTCAAATACCACGATCATTCCGGTTACCGTACCCAGCAAGCCAAACAGCGGGGCAAGGGCAACCAGAGTTTTGATCATCATAATGTTCTCATCGATCTTGACGCTCACTTCAGAAATCAGCTTTTCTCTGATCTGACGAGCACGCTTGGATTTGCGCTCAGAGCGCTCCTCCCAAGTATCAAGTGCGTATTGAACATCTTGACTGACGCTGGACTTGAGATACCACATGCGCTCGAACAGGAGAGTCCACATCACAAACAGCAGGACGACGATGGCCCAGAGAACCATGCCGCCTGAATCCATGAACTTTCCAACTTCTGCCATAGTATCAACGAAGAACATTTCAGCGACCCTCTACTGAACCAGCAACAATTCCTGCACTCTGCTCTTCAAGTATATGCAGAACACGCTGTGCTTTGCCATTGACCAAGGTGTGCATCAATACAGTTGGGATAGCTACTACCAAGCCGAGTACTGTTGTTATCAGTGCCTGAGAGATACCGCCGGCCATAGCCTTGGGATCGCCAGCACCAAACAGCGTAATCATCTGGAAGGTAATAATCATACCGGTAACCGTACCCAGCAGACCGAGCAACGGTGCAACCATGGCGATGATCTTGAGCAAGCTCAGACCAGACTCAATAGCTGGACGCTCTTTTAGTACTGCTTCGTGGAGTTTCAACTCCAGAGACTCTGGATCCAATCCTGGGTTGGCCTGTGCTACCGCGAGAACGCGACCCAATGGATTGGTTAGATCAGCTGTGCCCGGAGAGCGAAGCTGTGCAGATACTTTAGAGGAGACACCTTGCAAGAAGATGAAGCGCCAGATAGCCAGCAGAATGGCAACACAGAATACGCCAGTAATAACGTAACCTACAATGCCACCGAAGTGCCAGCGCTCAACCAGTGTTGGCGTATTGATCAGTGCACGCAACAAGCCGCCACCCAGTGGTCCTGTAGGATCCAGGCCCGCTTTGGTGAAGCCGCTAACCGCTTCTTGAAGATCTGCAGCGCTGCCTTGATGGCCAGAAGGCTGACGCGCCAGCTCTGATACCAGACCGCTCTCTGGGCTGTATTCGAGATACATGCCATTAGCCATCAGGTTGTAAGTACCAACACGGACAACTTCCATTTCTTCTTGTGAACCATCAGCGCGCAATACAGTGCGGTTGAACTTAACCACACGGCCACTTTCGTTCATCTCACGCTGCTGCTCGAACCACAACTTCTCGATATCCATGATAGAAGGCAGGCGGGTGTCGCTGCTCATCTTCTCAATTAACTCATCGAGGAATTCGGTACGGCCAGGGATCTGAGCACTGACGACAGACTGAGTCAGATTGGCGCGGATATCACCGGCGGCTCCAGTCAGGTGTCCGAACAGCTCTTTCAGAGAACCGAGACGCTTGTCACGCTGCTCGCGCAGGGCAATAAGCTTGAGGTCGTTGTCACGGATAGTCTGTTCCAGACGATCAGAACGACGCTCTTCAGCAGTCTTGGTGTTCTTCGCTTTAGTGAGCTGTGCGTCCTGCTTGCGCTGGTCGCGTTTGAAGTCAGCTTCACGATCACGATATTCTTGAGTTTCAGAAATCTTTGAACTCTGAATCATGTTCAGCAGTTCATCGAGTGATTTAGCTTCCTGTGCCATTGCTGGCATGCTTACTGCTGCAGCAGCTAAGAAAGCGGCACAAACTTTAATGAATTTCAGTTTCATTGTGCAGTCTCCGGAGCGTTAATGGGCATTTCCATAACATCCTGCGGTGCCAATTTCTTAGCGATGCGAATGCCTTGGTCTACAGGGCGACGGTAATCAGAACCCAGAGTTTCCCAAGAGCCAGTAGCTTTGTTCCAAGCACCAGTCTGTGACTTATCTTTGGTTTGATACATCAGNGCAACACGGCCGACGCGCAACATATCTACTTCAACCTCTGAGCCATCAGCGTTGATATCAACGAGATCGCGGTAGGTTTCCAGAGACAGGCTGTACTCAGACTCGATATCGTAGATTTCGAGNATCTGGCGGAATTTTTCAGCTGANGAGAANTTNGCGCTATCCAGGTTGTCGAAAAGTTCTTCGACAGCTGCAGCACGCATTTCAGTCTTAAAGGGAACGTCTAGCTCAACAAAGGTACGCAGTGCTTTGAGCATGTTCTCCATCAATGGCGAGATACCTCGCTCAATAACAGTAGCGTTCTCAATCGACTCAACGAGCTCAGCCATCATTTGCTTTTGGCTGTCGATCTGACGCTCAAGCTGTGAGTTGTAAACACGCAGACTTTCAATCTGCTTGTTCACTTGCTTGAATTCCTGCAAGAGACCATCGGTTTGATCGGCGATGCGATCAACTTTTGTCTGTGCTGTTTTAGCGGCTTGAACCTTAACGGCTCCGGCTTTTAGCACTTCACTTACCTCTGTAGCCTGAACTGCAACTGCAGTTAAGCCACTGGCAAGTACGGCGCATAAGGCCAGTGCTTTTAGTGGTTGCTTTTTCATAGTTCCCTCAACTGGGTCTATCGGATTGGTGATCTTTATATTATCGACAACTGGAAATAATACGCGCCCAGCGGCTGACAATTTTTATTGGTGCGTCTTTTTAACAGGCTGATCTGAAAGAATCAATCTGTGGCCACAATTTGAGGTCGGCGAACTTGATTAGGATCGGCTTTGTTACCTAATGTAACAACTAGCTGGACTTTCGTTCTAGGACCAAATATCTGTAGGGGTGAGTGTCGGTTTTCTCCGGCAAATGCTCACTTACCTGATGCCATTCCTCAGAGTCATAGTCGGGGAAGAAGGCATCGCCCTCGACCTCAGCCTGAACTTCAGTTAGGTAAAGGCGGTCGGCAACTGGCAGTGTCAGACGATATATCTGCTCACCGCCAATCACCATAATCTCTTCGGCTTGTGCGTCAGCGCAGGCCAGCCGCGCCAAAGTCATGGCTTGGAGCAGTGTTTGCGCAATCTGAACACCCTCGGCATGCCATTCAGGGTCGCGGGTGATGACTATATTAGTGCGCCCAGGAAGTGGCCGGCCGATGGAGTCAAAAGTCTTGCGCCCCATAATCAAGGGCTTGCCCATGGTCACCGACTTAAAGTATTTGAGGTCTTCCGGCAGGTGCCAAGGCAGCTGATTATT
>JGI20154J14316_10001115_pt1 | contig 24050 bp, 15 predicted proteins | sample COG_04_FD_14316 | JGI IMG/M metagenome (IMG submission 14316)
CCCCTGACATTCAACACAGGGAGGACCACACTTATCTGCATCCCAAGTCTCTTCATTCGCACAACAAAGTGATAAATCATCGGATGCATACGGCATTGACTTCCCATTATGTGACCATCCATACTCTAAGTCCCCACATGGATCGAATGTTGGAAACACGTCACCATTGTTGTTTTGTTTGATGCATTGCCAAAAATAACTGTTCAAACCATCGCTGGAACCGTAGCCGCCGAATGCATCTGATGGATACGACCCACACGCCGCACTATAATCGGGGGTTCCCGTCGGTGGATTGTAATAGTATACATGTCCTACAAATGCGCCTCCCAGGCTTACGCAACCAGCTGGGGCAGGCAGACCCGAACCAGTAACAGGATCATCATAGAATATACTAGAAGGTTGTGCTAACGCGTAGGCCTCGCATTGCGTTGCGTTTATCAAAGAAGTTGCGTTTATCAAAGAAGTTGCGTTTATCAAAGAATCTCCATCTCCTTCAGGGTTAGAGTCTTCGTCTCCTGCTTCAGGCACGCAACCACAATTGGCAGTCCAGTATGCCTCGTAGTCACTCCTTCCAAGTTGATCGAGAGTTTTGCAAGTCCCTGGGTCTATCATGTTTGGTGGTAGACTCGCATCGTAGGCGAGTGAATATGGTTCGGCACATCCTCTGTTCGCACAGACATCAACAAAACCGTACATGTCTTGTGCATTGTGCTGCGGATCAGGTATACTGAGTCTTCGTCCCTTTTTCAACGGCTTCTCTCTGAGTCGGCGGTCCGATCCACCATATCCACCATCATTCGATCCACCTTCATAGCATGCTTCCACCACGACCGTGCCGTTGCTAGCGGCATTGAATGTATCGATGTACATTAAGTCTTCGGCCAATGTCGGGTTCCACCCAATGATTGCCTTGGTTAGACTGTTATTAGCAAAGGCCCTGTAGCCAATCCAAAATAAGTTGGTGTTTGGAAGAACAAGTGTTCCCGTCAATGGACAGTTTTCAAATGCATAGTGGTCAATTTCCGCAATACTATCTGGTAGAATGAGTCCCGTCAATCCAGTGTTCTTAAATGCACCTTCACCGATATATTCGATGTTTGTATTACTCAAATCCAACGTTCCCGTCAATGGGCAGTTTTCAAACGCCATGTCACCAATCTCTTGAATACTATCTGGTAGAATGAGTCCCGTCAATCCAGTGTCTTTAAATGCACTTTCACCGATATATTCGATGTTTGTATTGCTCAAATCCAACGTTCCGATGCCACTCAGGTCCGTTCCCATGAAGGCATAGTCGTATATACCCACTAGTGAAGGTGGAAACGTCAGTGATGTTACGACGCCTCGAATGTCTCGAAATGCACCTTCATTAAGATATTCAAGTCCAGTGTAATATGCAAGGTCGATGTTGGTGATTACAGTGTCTCTGAATGCATTAGTGTCAATCTCTTCGAGATTAGCAATTTGGTCGGCTTCCAATGTAGGCAATGACGTAAGACCTGACCCGCGAAATGCATCTTCTCCGATCTGGCTATACGTCCCGTCGTTGCACGAGTCTTCGTTGTTCAATCGTCTCTTGCTGTGTCTCATTTTCTTTTTATCGTCGTTTCTCCTTCCTTGTTTACTTTTCGTTTCAATGAGCCGCCGTGGGGGTAGAGTACAGTCAGTGGCAGGCCCCAAATGGATCGAGGTCAGCATTGTACAATTTTGAAATGGGGATATGCCACGTCTGTTCCCGATCATTCTCGAAAACGTGGCATAGTCGTTGATTTCAAGCGGCCCATTCGGTCGGTTTGGACAGTGGGAAGGACATGGTTCACCCCAGTATTCAGAGCATTGGGCAGAACTGAAGTCACTAGTAAATGCTTGCCATTTATCAGCATACCTACACCCATTGCCTGGTGTATCGGCACATGACGCATATGTACAGGCGATATTCCCATACTCATCCAATGCCTGTACCGTAGCTTCAGAGTTGTAATTCGCTGCATTTGGATCGATGCAGCCTTCCACTGGTGCCTGGCAGACTTCACCCCCGTATTGAGAGCATTGGGCAGAACTGAAGTCACCCTGAAATGCTTGCCAAATATCAGCATACCTACACCCATCACCTGGTGTATCGGCGCATGATGCATATGTACACGCGATATTCCCATATTGATCCAATGCCTGTACCGTAGCTTCAGAGTTGTAATTCGCTGCATTTGGATCGATGCAGCCTTCCACTGGTGCAGCAGCAGCTTCACAGTAAGTACATACGGCGTCCCATCCCATTCCACTACAGATTGTTACACCTATCTGTGTACAATCTGTCTGACTAGTAGGATAGAACGAGCCATCTTGGGCAGCACACCCTGCTTCAGTATTGTCTGTAGGACATGTAGTTAACGTTGGGGCTGCCGTTGGGGCTGCCGTTGGGGCAGCCGTTGGGGCAGCCGTAGGGGCAGCCGTTGTAGGTGCCTGGCAGACTTCACCCCCGTATTCAGAGCATTGGGCAGAACTGAAGTCACTAGTAAATGCTACCCAACTACCAGCATACCTACACCCATCACCTGGTGTATCGGCGCATGATGCATATGTACACACGATATTCAAAAATTGATCCAATGCCTGTACCGTAGCTTCAGAGTTGTAATTAACTGCCTTTGGATCGATGCAGCCTTCGACGGCGGCTGGGCAAATCTCGCCTCCATCAGCTGCACAATCATCGGATGTATAATCCTCAGTGAATACTCCAAATGCATCTGGTGTACTAAATCCAGTCCACCTACAACCACCGCTTGCTGGTGCCTCCGCACACGAATCGTATGCACATAGGTCGTCAGCCCACTCGTCATAGGCTTGCATTATCGCACTGCTATCGTAGTTGTTTGCGTTTGGATCCATGCATCCTTTTGCGGAAGGAGGGCACAACGCTCCTCCATCTAAAAAAGGACACGTACTTTCATCTGGATTCATCTTAAATGAATCCGCAAACATACAACCATTACCAGGGGTGAGTAGACAAAACGCGTACTCGCACATAATGGTGTCACTACTAAATTGACTAACCGCCTGGACTGTGGCATCGGGGTTGTAATTGTTTGCATAATGGTCCATGCAGCCTTCCACTGGACCACCCGAAGCTTCACAGTAAGTACATACGTCCCATCCACCATCCTGAACTCCATTACACATAAATTCACCTATCTGTGTACAATCTGTCTGACCAGTAGGATAGAACGAGCCATCTACGGCAGCACACCCTGCTTCAGTATTGTCTGTAGGACATGTAGTTAACTTTCTCCTATGATTTGTTCGTTTTAACTTCCGTCTCAACTCAGAATACTTTTCTGCATTTACAGTCCAACATATGAATAAAAGTGCCAATAGCAATAGTTTCATTTTATGTATTTGTGCTCATATATATAATGCGATTTTTCAAAATACATATACTATTTTCGCATACAAGTGTCTAGTGATAATACTCATGATTACAATCGTATTAATATAGTGAATTATTAGTATAAACTTTAAATGTATGTTTGCATATGTGTATCCATTTGAAACAGGCATCAAAGGTAATACCAATCGAAGCATTGGAAACGTGTTCCATTTGCTTGGAGCCCATGTACAAAGACGTGCATATTTTCAAATGCAAGCACTATGTACATACGCGATGCGCACTAGAATGGTTGTCCCATAAACGGACTTGTCCATTGTGTCGGCATCCAATATCAGACCAAGAGGTTCTAACGGCGGTCGTCCGCTACCTTCGTTAGGTAGAGACAAACTTAGTAAAGGACTTTTGGTCCATGCCTTCGCGCATGCGTTTGATTTCGTCTGGAAGCGAGCAGGCGACCAGGTTGAGGAACGGGCTGTTCATGTCTTTTGGCATCGGAATGGACGAGTATTCCTTTTCCCATTTGTTTTTCAGGGTTGCCACGTACATCTGCCATTGCGGTTCGGGGTTTGACTTCAACTTGGATATGGGCGTGTCTTCTGTCAGGACGTGCTTGACATCGGTGTGCTTCATCTTTGGCTTCTTCAGTGGAGATGAGGACGAGTTGAGTTCTTTTACGATGGAACGGTGACTACGCTTCTTCGAGGTCAGGGTAGCGAGTTGCTTCGAGACGAACGCAATGTTGTTGGCATCGTCGTGTTCGAGTTCCTTCCCACCGCGTTGGCGAAATACGGCGTAGAGCTGAGGTGCGGTCTTTTTGATCAACCAATTGACGTCACTGGCGAATCGGCCAGAGGCGTGGCGCATGTGAGCTTCAAAGTAGAAGTCCTTCATTTGCTTGAGGCCCACTGTTTTGTTGAGTTCAAGCACGTCGGTCTTTTTGGGAGACGGTTTGACGAGTTCTTCGTCGTCTTCAAAGCTGAGTTCGTCGTCGGAGGATGAGTCCACCACCTTCATCTTTGGGGTGTTCTTCTTCAGAGTTTTCGTCTTCGAACACTTCTTCGGAGTTTTCGGCTTTTTCTGTTCCACTTCTTCATCGGATGAAGAAGACGAGGTGTATCCAGAGTTAGGAACCCTGGGAGTGAATGGCGTCTGCTTCTTCTTCTTATCGGCTGGACGTTGGATCCAATCTTCCTTTGGGTTTTGGCTGTCTTCCATGTCGATCAGCTTTACAGGAGGAGGATTTTTTGCTTTCCTGACTGGAGTGCCAGTTTCCTTTTCTTCGGATTGTTGTACCAGGATGGAAGGCGGGGGCGTTACGGCTTCGTCAGGCTTGTTTACCTGCTTAGCGGTAGGGTCGGTGGCTGTCTTGGCCTTGTCTAGGTTGGCTAGGATACCATCCGTGATGACCTGTGTAATGGTCTGGACCATCTGGGAAAACCCGTTTTTCAGAGTTTCTTGTTGTTCGTGTGAAATAGTTTGCATTGGAATGGAATCCATCGTTTAGGGTTGTTTTAAGAAGGTGCTTCGAGGTATTGGAGAGCTATTTTTTATGAATTTGTTTGTTTTTGTATAATACTGTAACATAACTTTATGAATTGTAACATAAAAATGCGTGCGTGAAACGATGGATGGATTATTTATTTATCGTATTAAAGTACCCGTTGTCTCATTTAAATGGGAGAATGTTACATCTGTACCGACGAATGTTACACGCTGTCTCCATGTAAATGCAAGAATGCATATTTGCACCAAGAGTGTTACACTAGGCTGATAGCATACGAGCATAAGCAGTGTAGTATCTGCCTGGCCGATTTCCCCAGAAAAGAATTTTCTGAGGAATCTTCGGAACGTTCCGCGGAAATTTCCGAAGGCATTCCAAAATTGCATCCACTGTGGGCTATTGCACCCATTCTAATGCGTCCATATCCTGGCCATTCATTCAATAATATCGACGTAGCATTGGATATTCCTAGAAATGTGATATGGATCATGGGATACGTATGTATATTTCATCGAATAGACTATCCCGACCAATCACTATGGAACATATTCAAACTTATATCAATTATAGAATGGCTGATGTGTTCCATCCTTCATTTCTCATTGTGTGTGACCATTCGTCATTTACTTAAAAGGGATAGACCAAGGTCATTACTGTTGCCATAAAATACGCCATGTCGATAGTTACATCATTGACCTTCTTTCCAAACGGCATTGTACATAAATCAGCACCAATCAAAAGAGTGTTGTAGACTAGTCTATAGTTCATGGAGATGTTTACCATAGCGGTACACCATAGAATGAGAAACAAGGGTACGATGTAAAATGCGTAGCGATTGGAAACGAATACAAATGCGTTGGAAGAGGCCGTATAGAACAGCTTGTCTTCTTCGCTGGTGAATTCTCTTGGCTTGTTGCGGTTCTTTCTAATGTTCCTATAGTTGTTGATTGCCAAGGCAGCATTCTCTGCCGAAGCAGATACTGTGTCCAAATACAGTCTATTGGTATCGAAACAGTGTTGGTGGAAACGAGTCAATTGGTCGTCCGTGTAAATATTGCTATGTAAATGTACTATTCTTTTTTTGCAACCATCTTCGTACAACAGTTGTTCTATTTTCGCAATCCTCCGCTCTGCATGTCCTACGAGAAAAATCAAATCTTTTAGAATGGAAATGGACAATATAGCAACGACGGAGGAGAATGCACTGGTTCTAGAATCTTTGTATAGACAGTAGTGAAACACGACCCTGAGTATGTACGAAGTTTTGGGTATGGTCCGCTCCACTATATTGTACACGTATATTTGGTGGATTTTCGGCACCATTCGGAGGAGTGAATACGTCGATACCATGCCGATGTACACTGCAAAATCGGTGTTCATGTTCCACCACACTATTCCAAAGCACAGGGACGCGTACCCAAGTAGAAAAAAAATATGTTTAAAGAGGATGATCATTTAAAAAAAATACGCATAAATATATACCTAATACAATATAAAGGTCGAATGAATGTTCTGTTGGTAGGCGACTCTCAAAGCGGCAAAACCACCTGGTTGAACCGTTGCAAGGGATTTCAATTTTCAGAGTCCTATTTAGCTACAATAGGAGTGGACACAGACATAATATACCTAAACGAACGAAAAGTTATCGTCCACGACATCGGGGCATTCGAACGGTACAGTGCGAGCAAGCAGGCATACTACGACGTAGCGGACGGGGCGTTGATATTTTACGATGTAATGGACAATCTATACAAAGAGAGAATATTGTACTGGAAAAGCAAATTAAACGAAGGAACACCATACATAATGGTAGCGAACAAGGGAGATTTAATGCAGACCGACACGATCGATTGGGTTGATGTTATCAGCTGCAAATCGGATTTGGACGTAGAAACACCGTTGCGTGAACTCCTCGAAAAACTACCCATCAAAGAAGAGGAACCTACCATTTTAACGCAACTGCTGGGGTTTGTATACAACTATTACCTTCACTACTACGGGCGTTTACTATCGTGATGCCCATCAACGTTTCGCACCCTCCAACGTACTCCCATTGGTTGTCCGTATATACAAATATTTGAGGTACTGTGTCGGTAGAGACGAATGCATCTACTATACAGGTAGGCACGTTGGTACATGCCTGTTTAAATGCACCATCCTCGTAGGTCACGAATTCTTTCTTCACCATGTCTAGTATCAATGGTTTGGCTGGTAGCAACTTTTTACATGCCTGTTTGGACCAATGGCAATAGTTTTTAACGTATACAAATACTGGGGTAGTGGCATCGATCGATTTCTTCGTATAGGATGGTGTTTTGGTAGCAGCAACCTCACAAAGTTCTAGTAATTCAACAATTTGGCACATTATATTTTGTACACAGTTTTAACTTTTATATACTATAAAAATACATATGAAATCAGATAAAGCATGTATAGTCGAAATACTCCATTGTGGGCCAATACATATCATGCGTTTCAAACTTCGGTGCATGGGAAATATAGATTTTTGGCCGACGTAATAGTTGATGAAAACGTGCCGATAACGTCCATTCTACGGGATTTCCAGTTGGATGGACACGTGGGAATGTACTTAGAGGAATGGTTGAATTCATTATCGTTGGAGGAATTGGAGAAAGCCATATTGGCTATAAAAGAGTATGCCAAAACTGTTGAAGACGCCAAAAATACAAAGGTGATTGTAAAGAAAGCAAAGTCTGGAAAGAGTGTTGGTGTTCCAAAGCGAAAAGACCTAGTTGGTCTGATACCCTATCTCGAAGGCCGTTTGAACATTGCGCGTAAAGCCGAATTCAAACGATTGGAGTCGGAGAAGAAACGTTTGGCAAAAGCAGAAGAAAAGGAGAAGAAGCGAATAGAGTCAGAGACTGCAACAGAGAAGAAGCGTCTTGCAAAGGAGGCCAAACGGTTAGAGATGGAGAAGAAGCGGGTAGAAATAGAGGCTGCAAGAGAGAAGAAGCGTCTAGCAAAGGAGGCCAAACGAATAAAAGAAGAGAAAGCATTGGAACCACTTCGAAATGAACTGTTGTCTCTGGGTGGAACAGTTGGCGAAAAGGAGAGTAAAACGAGTTTGACAAAAAAAATAAAAGCAATACGTCAGAGTAAACTCGACGAGGAAATGGACCTACTCCGTGAAGCATTGAACGCATTGGGAGGAACGGTCGGGCCAAAGGACAGTCGAAAGGTATTAAAAGACAAAATTAAAGCCATGGAGAACAAAAAGGCATCGGCCGAACAGAAGGAGACCACAGCGATTGAAAACTACGACAATCAGACATTGCCGCTATGCGTACCACTATTCGAGGCCAATGGGGGCAGTGCGGTATTAAAGTCAGCCTCCAACCAGGACTATTACCAGGTGGACCGTTCCAATGGTAAAAGTGATATACTGATTACCTCTCCAGACGATTTGAATAGTGTGTTCATTCGAACAGTTAGCACGAACGATCTCAAGAGCTCTACCAAAAAGGATGGTTTGCTTCATGATAAATTCATGGTGAGAAACAATAAGTTTCTTGGGTCGGATGAAGGGGTTGGCATGATGGAAGAGATTCCTATACCAGAGGTAAATATTGGATCGGAATTGAACTCGGACGGGTACCCACGCCGTGCAGATGGTAGTCTCAACCCCACGTACACTGTGACAGTGTGGAAGACCAATAAAAATAAGAACGGCGAAATAGAAGAATTGAAACCCGATGCTGCACAGCTGAAGGCATTGGTTGCCAACCCACGTGATATACTAATTGCACATAAACCTGGACGTGGGAAGACTGCAAATGCTATATTATTGGCGGAAATGAAGCGTAACATAGTAATAAAGGAAGGAAACGATCCACCGCGTATTCTGGTGATTGCTCCAAAGGCACAGATTCTATTGCAGTGGCAAAACCAGGTGGTGAAATGGGGTATGGATCCTCGCCATTGGATATTTCAAACGAAGGAGCATTTCTTCATATCTCAGACTAGCAATCGGCATGGGTATCCGCATTGGGACAAATTGGACCCTGGGGTAAAGCAAATGTACAACGACATATGGAAAGACCCATCCGAACCCACCATAGATGGAGAGATACTACTCGAATACAACAACCAAGAAGTGACCGACTCCAGGAATCAGTTTTATCCATCACTCGACGACGATCTACAACGAAAAGACATTGCTACCAAATTGGGACGATGCGTATTGGATGCCCGCAGGTGCAAGTGGTTGCACCGACTGTCAACCGATCGCCTCAGATGGAATGGAACCGACATGCAAACCATTGTTTCAAACAGAGAAACGGACAGACTTGAAAACGAAGTGTATACCAGGGAGTATTTGGCAGTAAACCATTTCTTCAGGCCCTCCAATACCCGAAGGACACAGTTTCAAATGCTGGAGATTCGCAAGTACAGAGACAACCTTATGTTTGTCCAGGATGACGATGGCTACATCAATGTGATATCGGACCTTGAATCTTACCAGCGTGTCGATGGCGAACCATGGGAACCGTATATCATCGAAGATAAGACGCGGCAGCAGCGTATCTACAGTGCAAGACTAGGACTAGCGCTTACTGGTCTCGTTGATGGCATTCCAATGTTAGGACGTGGTACATTTAGAGGATGTCATTCGATTGTGGACATGAAGGAAGCTATATTAAACGAATACGAAGACGACAGCATGTCTCCAACGATACCAGCGATCAATACAATCGACAAGTTTATCAGTACCGACCATGGGCAAAGTTTGGTTCAACACCGTTACGTTGCAGAGAGGGAGAATATAATATTTATCATCGACGAGTGCCACAAGGCCCTCTCATCCAGCGGAATGGCCTTGCCGATGACCGAATGTTTCATGGAGTATGGTAAGAGTTCACTGTCGAACATATTGGTGTCCGCCACACCATTTCTGTCGGGTGATTATTTTGGGAGCATGCAAACATTAGCCAACTTTTTGAACCGTGAGATGACTGGCATTGGTAATCTGCCCCAAAAGCCCACGGCTGAGCAGAAATACAAGGCGTACACCGATATCCTGAAACATTTGAACGGTAAAATTACAAGGGTAATTGACGACGACGATTTTGAGGATACAAAAGGTATAGTCGATAATTTATCGTATCTGTCCTTACGGGCCGACAAACCATTCGCTAACGAGTCCCGTGGGGAATATTTCATGAAACAGATGATGTTCGGCAATGCACCGAATTGGAAAAAATACAAAAAGTCAGCAAAGTTTGGAATGAAGGACGAAGATAGGACTGCATTGGTAGACGATGCATTCAAATTGTTGTTTGCACGTAAAGAAAACAAGCGGGAAAATGAATTCCCCTCCAAAATACCACACACTGACGATGGATTTCTTGGTGTAGAACGAGATGTTGTGCGACGAGAAGTCCACCGTTTTGCTGTACTGGACGGGGACCCAGATATGATTGTTTCACCAGATTTCGCAAGTGTAGAGAGCGGCACCCATGACCCAGCCGATATTATATTCCATCACGATATCTCACAATCATTAAGAAATCGATTCAATGACAAGCCATTCTTCTTCCCGTTGGTGGTCAGCATAAAGACACGTGATGGCGGTGTGTCTGCCTTAGCGGAACTTCAGCGAATGGCATACGAGATGAGAGACAAATGGGTCGTGGTGCTTCATGTAGATTCACCCGACGCGGACATCGATCAGCTGCTCAAGAGGATCAACGTCGTCCCATACAATAGCAGGGACCCACTGACTGCCCCAAGGTCGTTTGATCGAGAACGGAGAGGCTACAATGTACCAGATAGTATTCGTGAGTACCTGAGCACGGACATATCGGAGTGTCCAGTGAAATGGTTGCAGTTGAAGGACGGCAATGGGATCAGTAACGTTCCCGACATGATGTCTTCCAAGGTAAAGAAACTAGTTTTGATGGTGGAGGAAGCGGTGCGCGACAATAAGAACGTGCTAGTGTATGCAGATAGCATAGAACTGTTGAATGCAATCGAACATGGCCTTCGAGTTCGGAAAAACAGAAAGGTGAACCTGTGGGAGGGTGAAGTGGGACAGGATATGTTATCTCGTATGGTTGCCAACAAAAAGCGGAAATGGTCCAAATGGGAGCCGAATGATCGCTCCAATGATGTAAAGGCCGTGAAGAAGATGTGTAACCCAAAACGAACGGACAATAGGAAGATACTACAGTTCAAACAACAAATATCCGATGTTATTGAAACTATACGCACAGAGGCAAAGATGCAGGAACGGTACGAATACGTGGCATTTGTAAATGAAAGCAAAAATCCCACCAATATGAAACGGTTGGCAAGGCCAGTGTATTCGTTCAACGACAAGAAGGAGTGGGAGTGTGAAGACGGCACAATGGTGAAAGACAACCAAGCTAAGAATGGCACGTACCCACAGACTCGATCACAGTACATGCGGTGGAAAATAGACACCTGGAGGAAACTGAACGACACCAAAAAGTATTTTAAAGAGTTTAAAAGCAACATGACTGAATACTTTTCAAAGCCAAGGATATCTGCATACTTGGTCATGGGTGGATTTGCCCAATATTTCAAATCGATTGAAGACCTGTACGAGAAAAACAATGTGTTGAAAACGATGCAGTCCATTGCCAAGTATTGTAGGATTCAATACAACGTGAAGACCATTCGTGCCGACCCAGAGGAGATATACAACGGTATTCGCAACCTCTCCAATGCGTTGGTTGGTATACAATATACTGTGGAAAACGTGTCGGTAGATAATATTATTGCTGAATTTGTATCCTTTGCCGAATCGTACATTGTACGCCAATTGAAGGATATAGGCATATTGAGTCCGAGTGAAACGCCGTACTGGACGGAGGTTCAACGAACTACCGTGCATAGTATTTTGGCTGATTTTAAAGAGAGATACGATGCGAACAAATACGGAATTGCTGAATACGACCCATCCATACTGCGTGGTCTTATAAACAAACTGAAGAAAGACTATTACATGACATTGGAAATACCAGCTACAATACCAGACGATATGATCCGTGCACTTGCTGATTTTGTAGAGAAATTGTCCGAAACAGACGAACTGTATATTTCTACAGACATGGACATAAAACGGTTTGGCGATGTAGCTGGGTTTACGGCAAACTGTCAATACTTGTATGAGATTACGAAGGAGAAGCGCAAGAAAGACATTTTGTACCACTTTGGGTATTACTACAATACCATTGGCATCGATTTGTACCTATCTCCTAGAGAGAAAGAATACCTAGTCCACCTGAAACAGACCATAACCAAAATGATTATTGAATCGGACGATGCCCAGTGGAAAGAGATTAAAAAGCTAAGTTCAAGGATAAAGAAAAAGGACGTTGTGGTTCGTCTACTGAATAAGACCAATAGAACGGGACCTGACTCAACCGCGTTCGAATACATTATGATGCTTTCCGATGACACGGACAATCCGCTGTTCAATAGAATCAAACAAAAATTAAAACGCTTTGGGGAACATAAAACCGCCAGACGACTCGATTTGGGGGGCGCCGACTTGCAGGAAGTAATAAAACTGTTGGACGAGCTGATGTCGCTGCACGTCAGCCATAAGCATCCATTTACGATAAACGACCACAAATGGTTAAACATTTCTACGTTCCTAAACAAGTACGTTTGGATCAACAAAAACGAGAATGGTGAGATAAAGGAAGGGTCCTTAAAGATATGCTCAAGTACCCCAGACGAAAATAAGTACCAAAGACCGATGCCGATCAATACTCCATTGCTTCAACGGGACATCTATGAAACGGAACCAATCGCGTCGTCCACCCCTATGGACAACAAAGGAAATCTACTCCCTTGGTCTACTGAATTCTCCTATTTGAGGCAAACCCCAGTGGGAGATACTGTCAACTCCCTCAAAGAACGAGTGTTGGGTAATATTCCAGACAAAGTTGCATTTGGTATTATGAGTGGAAAGCACACCCCGTCCAATGACGAGCGAGAAATGTACAAGCTAGCTTTTGAAACGGGCCTCCTCGATTGTCTCCTGATCAATAGTGCCATTCGCGAAGGAGTGGATTTCTCCTCGTTGAGGGAATCGCTCTGTATCATGGTAGAACCACAGAAGATACCTGGTGTGGTGGACCAATTTGTGGGACGTGTCGTGCGGAAAAATTCACACATGACTTGTCCAAAGGAGTTTAGACGTGTACAATACGTCATTCTAGAAGACACCATGGAAGAGGCTTTGGCTGTTAGAAACTATACTACCCACGAACCGACTGGTCTTATACCGTTGAACACAACGTTGGACGCGTACAGGGGTACAAGCACTTCTCTTACGAACATCCCCACTGGTCGGTTGCAAGAACAGGGGGACGAATCCGACTTAACGGCAGGTGCTGGAAGCTCGGAAACTGTCGCCGACATTGTAAAACGGCGGGTTGAGAAAACCAATCGAATGAAGGCATTGGTAAAGGATAAATTCGAAACGTGGTCAGACAAAGAAATAAAAGATGCTATTCGAACAGCACGAACACAGCTGGGGCAAGATGCTTCGGTGGACGATATATTGGCAAAGATTATTGATCGAAACGTTGAGACAGCATATACATACGATGGTGCCATTGAATTGGACGAAACTGATTTGGTAGAGCGGACAACTTCCATTATTGTGGACACGGCAAGTCATCTCATTGGAAAGAATTCAACCTACATGAACATTTCGTCGTGCATTCTCTACAAAAACCATGCCTTTTTGACACCGTTCCAGTTTTTGGAGTCGAATTGTAAATACCAATATGGACCACGTGAATACTTCCAACCTAGTGTGAAACCAATCAAATGGAAACCAGAGAATTGCAGCAATATTGTGTCGGAAATATCCAAGAGGTCCGATAGGCCAGAACGGTCCGATAGACCAGAACGAAAGCCTACAGAAGATGCATATGATAGTGATTTCGTGGACAACGATTCTGGTGATGATGACGGTGAGTATGTAGTCGGAGAAGAGAAAGACGACAGTGACGTAGAAGACAAACAGAGCGATACTGAAGATGAGATGTCATCTGGCGAGGAAACCTCAGAGGACGAAGCAGATATTGCCGACGAGGATGGCAACTTTGGCTACAGCTCGACACTGGTGGAAGGTCCATTGGTCACGAACGTTGTCGGTGATAGCGAAGAGTCAGCTGGCAGTGGTATGGTTGAAAAGTACGACAGAGTGGAAGAAGTGGTAGAGATGGGATACGCATGCTTCGTATGCAATTACCAGAATCAACAGTGGGAACGATGCACCAATTGTGGCGTCGCCCTGGGAGATTACATTACGGTAGAGCCATACTATCTAGACTATTCACTAGAGCCATGCAATTCGGTCCGTGATCGTTTGGAGAATACGGATTCGACACGGAAAGACATTTACAAGACCATTGTCCGTGAATTGGACGAAATCAACATGGACCTCGCACCCATTTCCATTGAACATACCACACGGCGCAAAGCTGACATGGCGATGAAGTTTTCAACGAATATGGAAAAAGTCCCTAGTGTATTTCTACAACGAGTGAAATGTGCTTCTAGTAGCACGCCTAGAAGGGCCACTTCCCGATTTAACCTGGTCCATGCGTTGGATAATGTAGCAGAGGCGATGGAAGATTTAACAATAGAGGAAGAGTATAGTGATTACTAATATATTTTATATCTACACATGGGGCATGTACTGTTACGTCTACACCATCTATCAATACAGTGCAAGTGAAATGTGTGATTGCAAGGAAGAGTATGTCGGACAACCGAATCTTCTTCGTGGCAAATTGGGCACATATGCGTTGGTAGGATATCTTCTGGTGGTCTGTCTGGGGACACTTCCAATGTGACGACTCTCTCTGTGGAAACATTCAGTATGTACAAGATTTTATGTTCCGCCAAATTAGGATATATTGAATTCACTCTGTCTTGAATAATATTTTGATATGCATGTTTGTTGGTATTGTCCAACCAAGTTTGCAACGATTGCTGTACAGTTTGGGGTTGAATGGATCGTGGAATCCACAGCTCCATGGAGGTGTTTTATTACTACCACACACCTTATATATCATTTTTTCATAGATAGTTTAAAGTTCTGATAGCGCCTCTTGTACATGTCATTGTCTGCCATCTCAACGTAGTTTTGAGAAAATGTGCGCTCCAACCATGCCAAATCTACGTATACCTTTGGTATTTGCTCCTGGCAATTGTCCCACTCTATTCCAGCTTCAGCTGTGGCAAATTCCAGAATAATGTACGGGACTTCCTGCTCCACCAATTGACTGCATTTTACCAGGCGGTTGTAGCCACAGTATAGGTACAGAGTCTTCTTGTCCATGTGCTTCTTATTTAACGCATATGCGTACGTCTCGTGCTTGAATCTACTCATTGGATTTCCTTCATTTATTTCTTCTACTAATACATATAAGTCGGTTTCTTTGTCTCTACCGAAAATTGCAAAATCAGTCGAAAAGTACGCTCCCATTTGTATTATATTTGGTGGGGTTTAAATACCTTTTTTGCAATCTTACAATGGTCCCTTGCGTGTTTAAAATCCAACGGTATTGGGTAGTTGGGTGGCAGTTTTTTTAGGTGGTAGTAAAAGTCGTCCAATACCGTATTTGTAGTGTCAATTGTTAGCCACGCGTACAGTTGGAAAGCAGACGACAGTGCAAGTATGACTGGTAGAGACATCCAGTGCATCGATGATGACGACCATTCGAGCACAAAGACCAGGTAAACGTTTGCAATCTTTTGATTGAAATGTTGAATCAGTTTTTGTTTCATCACACCCATGGAGTCGTAGCTCATGTCAACGTTCCATCTATAAAGTGTACTACCAATCAACGCAACGCAGCAAAGCAGTTGTGTAGCGTTGGCCGACACGGACGATAGGAATAGTAAGATCACACAGTAAATACGCTCCTGTGTAAGAAAGTCATTTCTATGCAATGCAGCGAACAACACTGCACTTACGGTGACGCTCAAAAACATGGATGAAGTCGTATTGTACAATATGAGTTTACAAAACAGGCATAGTTCAGACATCATCATCAAATGGTTCCATTCCATGACAGGTTTTTCTAGATGTTCCATGTGAGATATACTAGCGCCTGCAAATCCCATGATTGCAACACAGGTCAGAAAATTCAAAACACTGTAGCGGAACATATGGTACACCGCCAGTATACACCACGGTAAATACGCACCAGGGTAAATAATCTGGTAGAGAATGTTCATTTGAAATAAAATTTAATATATTTATATAATAAAGTTTGAAAAAGGCTTCAGTCGCACTTGCAGAATCGTGGCTCGCCATGAGGCGATGCCAACATTTCTCGTAGACTTACCACATTTGGATTGAGGGCAGCCACTAAGACTTCCTTGTTGTTCATCATACGGACTTTGACACTACTGTCACCGTCCACGTAATCCTGAAGTCTCTTCATGTAGCGGTCTCTGCCTTTCATAAGTCGTTCGCTTACATTCGGACTATTCGTGTTGAAATGAACCACGTGGGCCAAGTCCCGTGCAAGTGACTCACTATCCTTTGCCTGTTCCGCCACGAAGGATTTGATCTCATCGTGCACATTCGTCTCTACCACCTCTTCGTAGTGCGTCTCCTCCTCGTAGTCATCTAGAAATTCGTCCAAAGACGGTTTTGCTTCAACTGGTGATTCTTTCATAGGGTTCTCTGTTTCTACCTTCTTCGCTTTCTTTTTTTCCTTCTTTGCTAGTTTTTTCTTCATGGCCGCTTTCGCCTTTGATGCCATCTTTCCCATGGACGATAAAAGTCCCATGTTGTCTACATCGAACTGGTGCTGAATGTATTCGTTCGGGTCCGTTTCCGTGCGAGCTTTTGCCAACGCCACTTTGAAATTCTTCTCAAACGCTTCGTTTTCAGGAACATTGGAATTAAACTTCTGGTTGTATTCACTTACACTTGTAAAGTTTACTCTTGGTTGACGGTGGTAATTTATGTACGCAACTGACATTTGATTAACGGATCCATTGTATATATACTAAAAAAGTATTCTTTTAAATGGCCGATTATACTCCAATGGCTTCCGTGCTCAAACCAGAAGAAGAACTTACATGGAGTTGGAAGTGTGGCAAACGTAACGTGGAGGTAAAACGATACTGGATCGTCAACATCATAGCCGCGCTATTACATGGTGTTAACGCACTATTAATGGTTATATTCTATTACGCAAACGATAAACACGACCAATTGTACAAAATTACTACGAGCTATGCTTCATGGCAAAGGCCACCTAATTCCACAGACACCTGGGACATTGTACAGAAACAGGCCACCGTGATAGAAGGACTCTCCTTGAATTGGCTTATATTTGCGTTTCACATACTATCATTCATATTCCAATTTGCAGCGTTGATACCAGCGTACCACTACGTAGAACGAATCACTGAAGAGGGTAGAAACCCACTACGATTTGCTGAATATTCGCTGTCTGCCTCCATCATGTTGGTTTGTATCGCACTGCTATGCGGCATTAGAGACATTATCATTCTACTGGCAATATCCATACTGACGGCAGTATGCCAAATACTTGGAGGAGTTGCTGAATACCAGTTCCCTGGGACGAAACGAACCCTCACACACTTCCTAGCGTGGGACTGTATCTCTGCTGCATACGCTATCATACTGACATACTTCTTCGTAGCAATCAATATGAACGACGTTTCTCCACCAGCATATGTCATGTGGATTGTTATCTTCCAGGCTGCCTTGTTTCTCAGCTTTGGATTCGTACAACTGATTCAGTTCTATGGACAGACATGGTGGTTGGTCGGAGCCATTGGACGCCAAGCAGAAATATCATATACGGTACTGTCACTTGTTGCCAAAACGCTACTGGGATGGATGATTTACGCAAATGTCATTGTCGCCGCGTCGTAACCTATAAAAGATAACAATATACTAAATATATCATGAATAGAAAAACATTCCTAGATTCAAGTTCGGATTCCAGTTCGGACGATGAGTTCAACGATAGAAAGTACCGAATCGTAGTCATCGGACCCAGGGGATGCGGTAAAACGTCACTTATTCAGAGGATTCAATCCGATTACTTCTCTATACAGTACAAGGCAACAGACTTTATAGAAATACACAATGGAGTAAAGATGGGGGACATTGAAGTCGATATATGGGACGTCCCGCCCAACATCTGTAAATACTACAACGTATCCACGTTGACCTCAGACGCCATACTGGTTGTATTCGACTCCGACAAAGACAAGTCACTAGAAGAGGCAGTCTCCTTATGGAACATCCTACACGAAAAATTGTACAAAACTGACACCCCTGAAATGTGGTTCGTACACAGGGGGGCAGCACCAGTACGGACAGAGTATTGCCACCCAGATAGGGTCTTCCAAATAGACAACCTAAGCAAAGATGGAATCCTAGACCTCATATACGACGTACGGTGTAAACTATTAAGAAAGTATTAAATGTTATGACTTAACCATCCAAATCCCTCGTCTATACCCATACCCGACGTTCCAACACTCTCCCCGACCTTCCATGGACGGTTCTTTATTTCGTACATCTTCATCGCATTCGTCACCTCCGACGTTGTTGCCGCACCTGGTAAATCCTGCTTGTTTGCAAATATCAAAAATGGAATGTTCTGCAACAGTGGGTTTCGCATTAGGGCATGCAGCTCCAGGTGAGCCGAAGGGAACCGTCGCTTGTCCGACGAATCCACTATAAACACGATGCCGTCCGTGCCTGGATAATAGTGGTGCCACAGCTTTCGTATCGAATCCTGGCCACCGATGTCCCATGCACGAAACGTCAGGTTGCCGTACTCAATCGTCTCCGTGTTGAAACCGATAGTAGGAACCGTTATAGCATTCGTACCCGTTTTCAATCGGTTGATTATGGTAGTTTTCCCAGACGCATCCAATCCCAGAATAAGGATCTGGGAATGCTTCCCGTCCAAGGCCCAAGCCGACAGAGCAGAGAAAATACCACCCATTTGAAACATAACACAAACACATATATACCTACAAACACACTTTTTTTGCTACGGCTGCTCTACCCAAATCAAAAAACAAAAAAGACCTATATAAGACTTCGATATTCTTCTTATATTATTATGTCTAGTGCCGTAACCAACAATTTCACCACTGGAGAGAACCAACACCCACTTGAATCCTTTTTTGGTCCCTATCGAGGATCGCATGAATCCATGTCCGCCGACCAGCAACTAAGCCATGAGACGTACAACCTTCCTAAGAGCTATGAGGGAAAAAACAAGTTTCTGGAAGAAGTTCTGGACTTTAAAATCCGTAAAGAGGATGAATTCTACACCGCACGGCTCCTACCGTGGCAGGCAACGGATGACTTGCACGTGAAATGGGAGATCTTCTCCTTCGACCGTACACTTGTTGACCTGGAACCTCATCAGGGAGTGCCGCGCTACGTAACCGCATCGACTGAAAGTCACAGCGATAATCTACTTCGCCGAGGGCTCGCATTCGTAATTGAGCACGGTTTTTATAAAACAGCTCGTGGAAAAAGGCACTTCAATTTGAACCTAGCTCAAATAACGGATGCAGTGCACACAACCTGTTATTTCGGTGTTATCCATGCTTTGTTGCAAGGCCAGAACTTCTACAAAGAGTGGAACCGTAAATTCGGCAGACAAGTCGCTCGCCACAACGACCTCATGCAAATGGAACGTCGGCGCTGGGGTATTGTTCAAAAGAGTCCCAACGGACTATACTTGCTCGACGCGGAGATTCGACATGAAATGAAACGCGAAGGAATCGTACCCAATATTTGGGTGTTTCCAGACCGTATGCTCATTTATGTGAATATGGTTGGTGAGCACCAAACGTCCTACTCGCAACGCGGCCCAGAGGCCAATTCCAACCGCGAGAACGGCGATAGCAGAACCACGTTCCGTGGGTGCCCAGTATTTGAAGCTCAGTCCTTTGACGTTGATTTCACTGGCCAGCCCATTGATCTCATGGTACGCGAACGCCAATGCGGTGAATTCTTTACGCTGGCTGCTGAGGAGAAGGACAGCAACGGAAACCTTATAACCCCAGCCGAAGACAAGTACATCTACGATGCCAACATCGACAATTGGAAATTGATGAAACATTCTGTATGCGCCCTACAAGCCGTTAACATTGGAGTGTCAAATAACGACTACAACGACTACAAAAAGGGTCACGACGTTGGTGGAACATTTCACGATGCATCTGACGCGACTAAGGCACTGGCAAGTGACTTAATCCTCTTCCGACCGCACCAGACCTACCGCATGGCGAGTGCCATTTTGGCCAAAGGAGGTAGTGAACTTGGAAGCACGTTTCACGGCCATCATGACTTCCTGCTGTCCGATGATATTATACGTAAAATACATGTTGGACATTATACATTTTACAGCAAGAGTGTTGTAAAACGCCCCAAGAACTATGTCATTGTAGAGGATATTTTCAGTCAGGGCTACGTCGGTGGAGAAGGCACGGAGCTATTCCCGACAGCCAATAAGAGTGAGGAATACAGAGAAGCACAAGCACAGGGGACGTTGGGCAAAGGCGGTTCAAAGGATATCATTGTTGTGGCCATTCCACCTGGAAAAGCCGCTGATTTGGCAACCTGCTTGGATTTGTCTGGACGATTTCACCCATCCGTGTACGAACGCTTCCATGCGAATGTGCAAGATCAATCGAAAGAACAGTACCCTTCCTCTGCCAGTGTCTACGGTGTCTTGAACTTGAAAAACTCCGACCCATACCGTGTCACCGACAACGACGAGTTCATGAACCGTATACAACGCGTCAATACGGTCTGTTTCCGTGGATGTGAAGGTGTCAGAGATAATGGTTCCTTTAAGGTCACTCAATTGAATCAGGGACATTGGGGGGAGAACGTCTACCCTGGATGCAAGAGGGTCAGAGATGGCGAAAATATTTTCCTCAAGGATTGCAACTACCAGGTTGGTCTATAAAAGATCGTATAATTAATAATAACAAAATAACTATGAATGAATTATCCTATATTAAACTTCTACATGATGTATTCGAATACGGTACCGAACGAGACACTCGAAGTGGGCCAGTCCTCTCCATGTTTGGCCATCACATTGAATTCAATCTACGCGACGGCTTTCCATTGCTGACCACCAAAAAGATGTTTTTCAAAGGCATCGTCACCGAACTGGCATGGTTTTTACGGGGAAGCACCAACGTCAAAGAACTCCACGACCATAAGAATCACATTTGGGACGGCAATACGAAGGAGAGAGACTTCGATGCGGGCCCCATCTACGGGTTTCAATGGAGGCATTTTGGCGCGGCATACACCGACTGTCATGCCGACTACAAGGGAAAGGGCATCGATCAGATTCAAACGGTGATTGACCTCATCCGAACCGACCCAACCTCCAGGCGCATCTTTCTCAGTGGGTGGAACCCCTCGATGCAAAATGAGATGGCCTTACCACCCTGTCACGTGTCCTATCAATTTTACGTAGACAATGGTGTACTTAGTTGTCACATGTACCAACGGTCGTCGGACGTCTTTTTGGGCCTGCCATTTAACATAGCATCCACGGCCCTGCTGGTTCATTTGATTGCGCACGAAACGGATTTGACCCCAGGAAAGGTCCGTATCTCTCTGGGAGACGTCCATATATATGAAAATCATATTGGAGTGGCAACCATCCAGATGGACCGTGTACCGTATGAATTGCCTACATTGAAGATTTGTCGTAAGAAGGATAATCTCTGGGGTGTTAAGTTAGAAGAGATCCAATTGGATGGCTATCGATTTCACCCGCGGTTGAAGGCAAAAATGGCTGTATAAAGGAGTATCTAACTATATTCAAATGATGGTCAATGAACCGATACGTTTGCGTTCTAGAACGCCTGTTGTCCGAAAACGTCCAAAGAAGCGAGTGGAAATTCAATCGGACCTTCAAAACAATAGTGTTGCAGTCCTATTGTTTTTTATACTAATAGGGTCGGTGCTTGCAATGATATTGTTCGGTCGGTAGCCTACGACCCTTCTTCGGTATTTTATGAATAACTGTATTTTACAAATATTTAATGTTACAAAAATATTACATAGACTAAATATGTCACCGAAACAATCAACCATGCGGCAAACCTTCATTGACTCCTATTTTTCACTTGTTAAAACATGTATCCATGACTACATCCCACAACCCAGGGAAATGAACGAACGAACCACATATGCTTGTTCCAAGTGTGGTGCAGAAAGTGGGTGTCCATAACTAATTATTTTAATTATATAATTATATTTTCATCATAGTAAATGAATTTTCTAATACAAAGAAAACGCCGTAAGGATATCACTAAGGAGAGGCCGTTGTATAAGCGTACGAGAAACACACCTGACAATTATGGGATATCGGAAGCAAAATATAATGAAGTTGTATCCAAAGGGCTCTTGAGTAAAAAACAAGTTCAGGAAAGGAGGGATAAAATCAAACTGGACTTCCCCAATGTTGTTACCGATGTCTATACATACGATTGCCTGGACCAGGGACTAGATGGAGCGTGCATGATTGCCGCGACATTCAATCTATTGAACATTGTTGGTAAGAATAAACTCCACGGTTTGGACAAACGAAAACGAGAAAAATCTTGGAAGACATTAAAACAGGCGCGTTCTTGGACCAAACTATACTGGGACGTAGTTCAGAACGCCAATGGCAAGTACACCGAAGAAGCAGGTGATTACGACCAACTCTTGGAAAATGGTGCCACTAAGAAACCATTTGTCAACATGTTGAATGATCCTTCATTTCGGTATGTACCGATATTGAGTGATGGACGTGAGAACAATTTCAACAAAGACATTATCAATTTGAATTTTCCAAACGATCCTATCAGGGGAGTACGAGAATTTATTGAGGGTCTGGTGGACAGGAAAATACCAGTGGCGATATCTTGGAATGGGCATGCACGTGTTGTAGTTGGTTACAATAATTTCGAATTGTTGTTTGCCGATAGTTGGGGTAACAATTTTGAAGAACTTACCATTATGAATGTTGTGGAGACATCGGGAAAAAGACAAATGGTGAAGGATGATTTTCGAGCTGGGTTTTCTTCTATTGACAAACGTTTTATTTATCCAAATATACGAGATTGTATGTACTTTGAAAAGGAAATGACAATAGATGATTTGTCAAAGAAAGTAGAAGGGCTGAAAATGGTAAACCTTGAAGCGAAACCAGTTAAGAAAAAGTTGACATCGCCTTCGGACTATCTGAAATCGGTAGACGTGGAGGTCAAAGAGATGCAGAAATTGTTAAAGGATAGTGGTAAACAGCGAGAAGAACATATAGAAAGTATTATCCTTAGTGGTAGGCGAAAAGACCCGATTGCACAGCGACAATCGATTGACAATACATTGGAAGCCTGTGTATCTGTTGAATCCAATGGAAGTGGCTCTATCATTACCCATAACGGAAAAACATTTGTATTAACCAATGAACACGTAGGCGAGTCAATCGGTACTTTAAAATTTATTATGTGGATAGATGGTACTATAGGCGTTGCACAAACTACCTATATCGATAAAGACAACGATATTGCGAAAATGAAAATAGTCCAAGTGCCATCAAAGAAGGAAATTAAAAGTCTTTCCATTCATAAGGACAAAGTAAGAAGTAACCAGATAGTTGTCCAGGTACACAATCCATATCATTGGGGTAACGATGAAAACGGATATCGTATTGAAAATGATAATCACTTTCCATTCACCGTTGAAACAAGGAATATTAAGCGACAGAAAGAATCAAATAATTTTTTCCATAGTACGAGACAAGATTCGAGTGTATTTTTTGGTTCGTCTGGTTCTCCTTTAATTTACAGAGATTCCAATGGTATTTTAGGTGGAGTGGTTGGTATACATAAACAATGGTATGACAATGATGAACCCGATAAAAAATTTAGAAATAAATTTGAGGGGGTTTGGATAAACGATCAAACATTGAAGGTATTACCAAATTTAAAATTTTAATAATAGATATAATATTAGAGTTAAAATTAGGGCCCCGTGTACACGCTTCGGCAGTTCAGCACCCTTAGTACAACCGTTAGACTAGGTGCACTTTTCCTATATAAAAAAAGACACCC
>JGI20154J14316_10001121_pt1 | contig 23936 bp, 18 predicted proteins | sample COG_04_FD_14316 | JGI IMG/M metagenome (IMG submission 14316)
TTCTTTACAGGTTGCAAAACCGGCTTCATTAAACTCTAAGCGATGTCCATACTCACTTACCCAACCTATTTGTTGGGACGGATTTCCAACCACCAAAGCATACGGTTTTATTTCTTTGGTAACCACTGCACCAGCACCAACAAAAGCATATTCACCAATATTATTTCCACAAACAATCGTTGCGTTGGCACCAATACTAGCACCCTTTTTTACAATTGTTCTTAGATACTCCTTTTTTCTTATGATGGCACTTCTAGGGTTAATGACATTTGTAAACACCATTGAAGGCCCCAAGAAAACATCTGCTTCGCAAATAACCCCTGTATAAATAGAAACATTATTTTGAACTTTTACATTTTTACCTAAAATTACTTGTGGAGACACCACGACATTCTGACCAAGATTACATCCTTCTCCAATAGTACAATTGGACATAATATGGCTAAAATGCCATATCTTAGTATCATTCCCAATACTGCAATTCTCGTCGATTACTGCAGTTTCATGTGCGAAAAAATTTTTCAATATTGATCTATTTTATTTGAGTTAATTTCATTTTTTACAATTTCTCTTGCGGAAGAAGTTCCAATTCGGTCAACCCCTAGCGCAATCATTTGTTTTGCCATTTCGAGAGTCTTAATGCCTCCAGCAGCTTTTACTTTTAATGGTTTTGCATGCGCAATTATCAATTGCATATTTTCTAGCGTTGCACCATTTGAGATCTGATTGGCTGTTTTGTAAAATCCAGTTGATGATTTTACAAAAACAGTTTTTGCGGATGCTATCGTAAAATGCTTCAAGACAATATCGCGGATGCGCTGTGAAATTACAACTATTTCCTCATTTGTTAAAGCTGCCGTTTCTATAATCCATTTTATAACTTTCTGTTTCTCTAAACAATATTTGGTACATGCAATAATTTCTTGATCAATTAACTGGAAATTTCCTTCTTTAAATACGGAATAATTCAATACAAAATCGAGTTCATCAGCCCCTAAATAAATGGCTTCTTCTGCTTCAGCTAACTTTTTTGTAATAGCGGAAGTTCCTTCATGAAAACCAATCACAGTACCAATTAACGTGGGAGCGTTTGCAATGCGTAATACTTGTTTTACTTTGGGAATGTATTCTGCCCGAATCATTAAAAGTTTGTAATTATAAGCAATCGCTTCTTTTGTGAGCGATTCGACAATCTCCAAATTCTCTGCTTCTGTAATTCCTGCTTGTGCTGCTGTTTTTAAATAGGTAGCATCTAAAAATTGGTGCATCTTCATTTAACAAAAATAGTGAATAATGTATTTCAATATAAAAAGAAACCCGATCTAATTAGATCGGGTTTCTTTTTATTCTACTTGAAAGGAAATGGGTAAGGTGTATTTTACTTTTACCGGTTTTCTTCTTTGTTTACCCGGTGTAAATTGAGGCAACTTATTCAAAATTCTTTTTGATTCTTTTTCCAATTGTTTGTGAGGGGCTTTTACAAAAACTACTACAATATCTCCGTGCTCGTCAATGATAAACTGAGAATGTATTTTATGCTTCCCAGAATGGAGTCCTAATTCTTGCGCTAGTTCAGCATCAAAATTTTTTACAAAAAATCGAGCAATACTCTTTTCGAAACACTTCTTGTTGGCTTCTTTGGAGAGTCCTTCACAGCCTTTATAAATTGGTGCATCTTCTATTAATATATACGGTACAGGATCTGGTTCATCCACTTCAGAAGCTACGATGAATTCAACGGAATCGATATCCAACACTAAAGGGTCTTCATCTATCAATTCGTCTGGAAAAGGCGTTTCTTCAACAGTGTTATTTCCTTTTGTAAGATCGATCAGATCGATAATCTTTGGCGTTGCTACTTTAATTTTTGGTTTAATAGGTACTTCTTTTTGAAAAACAACATTATGAAGATCTTCTGGAATGTAAACTGTTTCTATTTCTCTGGGATCATCAATTGCATAATGTACTTGTTCGGATTCGTGCTCAAACATTATGTACACTACAAAAAGAACTAATACTAAGCCTAACTGCATAAATATTGTAGAGAACTTTTCTAATTGTTTGGTTGGGTCTTTTTTTAGGTTTTTCATAATTAGAGAATTTTAGATGATTTCACCTAGCCTAAACCAAACAGCATGCCACAAAAAAAGCGCAACCAAATGGTTGCGCTTTTTAGAACGATCTTTTTTTTATTCTTTACTCTACTATTAAAGTAAATGGAATGCTATATTTTACACCAACAGCTTTTCCTCTTTGTCTTCCTGGCTTCATTTTAGGCAACATTTTCATCACCTTCACAACCTCTTTTTTAATCTTCGGGTGTGGTGCTCTCGCTTGGATATTTACTACATTTCCGTTTCTATCAATTTTAAACCCAATAAAAACTTTTTTTCTNCCTGCATCCAATCCTAATTCGTTTGGAAGATCCGCATCAAATTTTCTAGAAAAATGCTTTTGAACCATTTTACTAAAACATGATTTTAAAGCTGTTTTGTCCCCTTTACAACCTGGAAAAACAGGTACGTCTTCAATAATCATAAAACTTACGTCTTCGATTACTTCTTCCGACTCTTCTACCTCCTCAATTTCTTCAACGACAATTTCTTCAGTTTCATCGGTTTCTGTACTCTCTATAACCGTTTCTTCTACTTCTTTTTCATCCTCTACAATTTCAATTTTTTCAGGTGCTGGTGGCGGTGGCGTTTTAGGTTTTATTTCCTCAATACGCTCTGTAATAACCGTTTCTTCTTCCATCTCAGCATTCATATTTGCCAAACCAAACTCTCCAAGATCTTTCTCAAAAGTTTTGTGTTCTATAGCTGCATAGGTAACAAATAGTGCCAAAACGAGGCCTAGTTGCATGAAAATCTTACTGTAATTTTCTAAGTTAGATTTTGGATTTTTCTTAATTTCCATTGTAAAAGGTTTTAGTAGTCCGCTAATTTAATTAAATTATTGATTTATTTACAAGTCTTGGTGTTAATTAAATGCTTTTTTTTAAAAAAAAGGTTAAAAATCAGTAATGCAACAAGCACCCCGACTGAATTTGCTAGAAAATCAAACAATTCTCCTGTTCTATATACCGTTAATGTCGTTTGTAATACTTCAATAAAAATGCCATAAAGTAAACAAGCAATTAGCACTTTGTATTTATATTTTGGCTTTTTTAACGCTAACAACCAACTAAAAGTGAGCCCAAAATAGGCAATAAGATGGTATAGTTTATCAATATTATAGATCGCTATCTTCGGAAAATTATTTGTTTTAATGAGACTTAGATACGCAATACTAATTGTAATCGCAATTGCAATCCAAAGCGTACTAGCCTGCAATAAGTGTTTTATACGCTGCTGCATCTAGTAAAGCTTCTATTTGAGAATCATCTGAAATGGTAATTTTAATCATCCATCCCTCTCCATAAGGGTCTGTATTTACCAATTCTGGAGCATCTTCCAATGCTTCATTAAATTCAATTACTTCTCCCGATAAGGGCATGAATAAATCAGAAACTGTTTTTACCGCCTCTACAGAACCGAATACGTCTCCTTCTTCTACGGTGTCGTCTAAGGTGTCTACATCTACATAAACAATATCTCCTAACTCTCCTTGCGCAAAATCAGTAACTCCTACAATTGCAGTGTTACCTTCAATTTTAATCCACTCGTGGTCTTTTGTATATTTTAATTCTGATGGGATATTCATGATCTTTTATATTATATAATGATTTTTTTAATTGCCTCCTAAATTGTAAATAATATTGAATCCTCCATTAATTGCCTGTCTTGGGAATGTCGTAGAAATCGCATATTTTGACGTTTGATGATTGTAATAAAACGACGCGGTAAAATTACTATTTAATCTATAATCTGCCGTAAATTTTAACGAAAATAATCGTTGACCTCCACTAATTTGATTATTGTCGATATCTACCGATCTAATTTGAGTTAAATTATCTCTTAAAGAGAGATCTGCTCTCAGGTTAATATCTCCTTTCAGCGTTTCTTTTTTTCCAGTAAATCGAGTACTGAATTTCACATCTTTTAAAACATATCCCATTCCTAAAACATATTCCGTTCCCCTAATATCTGTCAAGGTACTATTATTGAAATTCATCGTTAAGGTTCGATCTCTTTTTACTTCACCTCTTAATGAAAAAGAATTTTTCATTTTCATATCTACTTTTACCAATGGAGAAAACTCATCGACCAAAGTAACTGTAGAGACTAGTAATTCGGGCTCGTAATTTGCTGCAGCATTAAAATTTGGATTGGCAAGATCATCACTAAACTGAAGGTTGTTTGTAAAACTAGAGACCGTATACGAGGAACGGTACCCATGTGATATTACAAAAGTGCTAAAGTTTTTCTTAAACCATTTTCGCTTCATGAAGCCGTTATAACGCAAAGTCCAATTGGGTATTGGAATATCTCTAAACAGGCCTGTACTAATTTTCTCTGGATCACGCCCCGAATACGCAGCCATAAAGGCGGGCAATAGTACTTGTTGACTTGTTGCTCCAAAACCAGCAACTGGTAAACCGCTTTCGGTAGACAATCTATTGGCAATGGTACTTCGATACGCTTTCATTTTCTGAAACAACGCGTCTCCATCAGAAAAAGAGGTGCCAATCATGGCGTAACTGGTACTAAAGTTCCCGTTTTCAAATGCGGCAGCTTTGGTATCTATAATTCCAAAAAGATTGTCTGGATTGCTACTATCTGCAATCACATCTAATTGTTGTTGCAAATCTCTTGTTTGAATTTTATTTCCAATCACATCGATGTTTAAATCTTTAAACGGTTTTAATGTAAAAGAATAGTCTAATTTATTGTAGTGTGTTTTGCGATAGGTTTTATTAAAATAGGCGCTTTCATCTATGTCTGGAGTTGTAAGGTCATCTTCTAAGGCTCTTGGGTCTAACAACCAACCATTCATTAAGGCTTTATTTCGAATGTCTACTTGACTCCCGAAAGCAAAGGAAGTGGGTGCTCCTCCTAAAAAACCAACGGTTTCATCGAAACCAGGCAATAGCTGTCCATTGTTTTCAGAATAACTGATTTTCCCTTGTTTTACAGAAGTAACTATATCAAAAGCCCCTTTTAACAGTCGCTTTCCTAACGGTAATTTTTTATTTTTGTTTCGTCGAATAGGCGCTACTAATTTACCAGATCGTTTGAGCGCTCTATTTCTTTTTCGTTGTGCTTTCGTGAGTAAAAACCTTTCGAAATTTAATTTTTTATACAATTTCTCAAAAGCAAAAGTCGTGTTCATATTATGAGTGTTTGCATTCTGAATGACATTTCCAATTCGATCATTGATCGAGTTGTCTTGGGAGGTAACTTGCCAATCAAAATCTGCAGTATATGCATAGTCCGCTTTCATAAAGTCTAAAAAAGGGATTTTATCAATGGGCATTCGATAAGTACCGTTTAACTTTTGATGGTATTGATTGGGTCTTCCTGTATTAAAAAAGTTATCAAAAACGACCAAATCTTCTCCAGATCCAAAAGCATCATAAATATTACTATTGGTAGCATTAAAGTTTACTTGAATCGATTTTGTCAAATCAAAAGCAACTGCATAATCCCAATCAAATAGAAATCTACGTTGTTTTAATTCTGGTTGTGCAGACAAACCATCTACTAAATTTCGAGATTCCTGCGCACTAAATTGTCTGTTTATACGAGAGTTAATAGCGAGAGTTTTTGGAATTGGGTTGAAATTTAAATCCTTAAACAATTGCCAATACTTTCCTTTTAAAGAATCTAGATTTTTAAAAGGGGCAATACCTTTTGATTCAAAACTAAAATTATAGGCCGCAGAAGCATTTACATTTTCGTTTACATATTTTTTAATATTGTAATCTCTGTGGAATTCTTTGTTGTGTGCATAGGAAACAGAAACATTCTCTACATCGTAAAACTGTGGTTTTTTTGATGACCCTGGATTTCTATTCTTTTTTACATTATTAAAACTAATGCTAGTGCGTTTGGTATAATCTCTAGAAAACGCACTATTTGGGTTTTCAGCGATGGCGTCTGCCAATTCCACATCTTGATATTGTGGATCAAATTTTGGATCTATAAATTGTTCGCCAATACTGTAACTCATTGGCAATTGAATCCCCCATTTCTTGGGAGTTAAAACGCTTCCTAAATTAACCGTAGTTGCAAAGTTATATTCTTTTGTTTCGTTTAAACTTCGTTGTCCTATTCTATCTTCTACATTTCCAAAACCAATAGTTTGCATGCTTCCAGACAAAGAAACATTGGCAACATCTGCAAAATTTGCATCGGCATTTACTACAGCTGCCCAACCGCCTTTGTTGTCAAAACCTGCGGAGCGCAGTTCGTTGAACCAAATTTTTGCACTTTTAGGCAACGGTGCATTGTTCTTTAACCCGAGCATCACAGTTCTTACTTGTGCCAATGTTGGATTTCCTTTTACACTTACTTTAATGGGTTCTTCTGTTTCAGGAGTGTAAAGTTCATTAATTGTTGCATTTGCAGCATCTCGTTCTAATTTAACGGCTCCAAAGCGCTTTAAAAGTACTTCTAAATTATTTTCTTCAGGCCAAATATCGACCGCAGCAGTGGCATTATTTTCTGTTACTATTAAAGGAATTTCAACTTGATAAAAATTATCATTTAAATCTGTTCCCAATCTTATAACGGCGGACATATCTCCTTCATCAATCGCACCTACTGTTTTAATTTCCTCTAAGTGCATAAACATTTTAAGCTCTTTAAAACGTCTTAAATCGATGCTTATGTTTTTATAGATGGCTCTAATTTTGTCGGTCTCTAAATTCAAAACCCTTAGGGTAACCGATTGCTCATTTTGCTGCTGTACTGTTGTGCTTCCTTGTAAATTTTCTCTAACAATTCCTGGAGGCAATACATAGCTGCCTTCATTTTGTTCGATGCTTATAACGCCTACTTCAAAATTGTTCAATTCTGTTTGATCTAATTCTCGATCTGGATTGATATTTGGGTCTAAGGTTCTAACATAACGTCTCCAATCGCCACGCACTAAATCCAACTCTCCAAAACGCAAAACAACGGGCATTTTAAATCCTGAAAGAAACATTCTCATAAAACGAATGCTGTTAAAATCTGAAATTCCATTAATCGGTGTTCCACTTCGAACAGGTACTCTAAATTGATACCATTTTGTTTGTTGAGAATTTCCGTTCTCTAGCGTGATTGTTGTCGTTTTTTCATCCACAATAAAATTTCTTCCAGCAACCAAATCGGCCTTATCCATAGAAATTTTATATTGATAGTAACTTTCGACCGTATTCATGGTTTGATCTCTGTTAATATCTTCGACATCTGGATAAGTCGTAGATGCCGTTGGATAGGATTCGGTAGATTGATTGATCGTAGGAGAATTCCCTTGGGTGTTGTTGAAGTTCTTATATCTTTTAATGATAGAAGCATCTTCATCGTTCAATTGACCCCCTCTAAAAAACTGGAAGTTATCGAAGGCAGGATCCGCTATAAAATAACTTGGCAAGCTTTCTTTAGGAATTTCTAGGTTTTCAGCTAATTTCGTTAACTCATCTGCATCATTCAACCCATCAAAACCTAAATCCTGATTTGCTCTTGCTGCATCCTCTTCACTAAACGCATAAATAATCGATTGGTTTGAGGGTACTTTCCCCCAAATTGTTGGAATGGTGTTTTGGTCTAATCCAGATTCTGGCAGTCCGTTCTCATACATTTTTCGACTGTCTTTATTTACATCTTCTGAGATGTTTCCAAGGTTTATATACAAATCTCCTACTTGATTTGCTGGGTCTTGTGCATCGACTCCAATTGGCAAACCTTCCTCGTTTGTAATGGAATAGTTGTCATAGGGATCCATAATCCAAAACTGAATGTATTCTACATTGGCTTGGTCAAAATTATTGGTGGTTAAAGGGCGGGTAATTCCTGCCCAACGTGCTTCTGGATTGTTAAAAGTTCCGTCTGTATTTACATTGATGCCCGTATCAAAATTATAGGATCCTCTTTCGTTGGGGAAATAAGCCAAATCTAGGGTTCTTAACAAACTATTTTGGGTAATATCTAATTGCTGATTTGGGAATAATTCTCTATAATTAATTTGTCTGGTTTCAGCTCTCGATAGATCGTCTGCACCAATTCCGGACGGAGTATCTCCCAAGCCATAAAAAACTTGATCAATACTATACCAAGCTAATTTTGCTCTTTTAAAATTGTATTCAATGCTATTAAGGCCTCCATTAAAAACATCGTTGGTGTTGTTTTTTGGAGTACTCGCCAAATACCATTGCAGGGGAGATAATAATGAAATTGGTATTTGAGATGCTTCAAAATCATCTATATAAGAAGTTGCTGATCCGGCTACGTCAATACCACTTGGAGTCCCCGGTAATAAATAGGCCATGTCTGCTCTCACTGATAAATTAGAAGGAACATCGGTATCTACAAAAGGGAGTTTGTTTGCTAATTTTGTAAAGAAAGGTACCTCACCAGAATAGTCTACATTCAATCCCAACATCGTGTTATTTATCGGTTCCGATCCAAAGTTTACTTTTGGTGTTAAGGGTCTTTCTTCCACATTTAAAACCGTACCTCCCAATGTAAATTTATCTGAAAAACGATGTTCTACATCAACTCCCATAAAAGTTTTCCGTTGCTGATTGAACACGGCATTGTTTTCTGTAGAAACACTAATAGGCACTCCAGATGCTTGCAATCCTGGATCTATAATTTGTACTTTTCCCGCTAAGTAATCCACCACAAAATCTACCCCTTCAAGCAATTGTCTTCCACCTGCAGTTACCTTTACAGAGCCTCTTGGAACATTAAAAGCGCCTATTGGAATTCCGCCAGAATTCTCTGATTTAAAGTATCCTTTTAATAAGAATTTGTCTTTGTTCTGATAATTATTTTTTGCATTTATTTTAGTGTCTAAATACAGTTCTTTAAAAACGTAATTGTCTTTGTCTTCTTGACTCGTTAGTTCCATCTCTAAATTTCCACCAAAAGGTTCTGGCTGTGGGAAAAAGATAAATCCATTTTGTGAATTTACAGTAATGCCTTCTACATAATCAAAATACCCATCGGCATCTCGAAATTGACTTTGATCTAATTGATCCAAACGCAATACTTGCAATAACGGCTTATTGGCGATGTCTGGGGTTTGTGCATTTTGAAGTGTGTTTGAAGGAATTCCGGTTGCGTCATCTCGATACTGAACTTCAAAACGAAATCCGTCTTGCGACAAAGGAAAGGCGCCTAAAGCATATACGTTTTTCATCATCAATCTCCAAGTAGGAAATTGTTCTAAACCACCATTTCGATCGTCTCTTTTCGTAGTTAATATTTCACTTCTTAATAATTTTACGGCTAAATTATTAGGTGCTTGTATTCCATCGTTAGAAAATTCTCCAACTTTAAATGAATTTTGATTGATTGGAGCTCCTGCTGCATTGGTCACATTTCCTGCAACCGTATATTCGTATGCAACAGCTAAAACTTCCCCATCATTCAATCTTCTATTTAAAGAAATAAATCCGAGTTGTGGATTGAGTGTATATTCGTTTGCTTGTAATTTTCTAGCATTTTGAAGTAAGGAGTAATCACTTCCTTCTTGCATATTGTAAGGACTACTTTGTAGGGTTGTATTTACCGTTCCCACATCTCTAATACCGCTCGACTGTGTTAACAAATCGCCAATCGTATTTGTGCTATTGGAAGGGATGTTTTGCAAAGAAACGAAAGGACTATCTGCATTTGGTGTAATGTCTGTAAAATTCACCAAATTCGATGTCCCTACTTCTCCAATATCTGCAAAGGCAACAATACTTCTAAAATCTTGGGTACTTGCATTTCTATTGGTAATCCAAACTTCTATTCTGGTAATGTTAATTTGACTGTTTATCAAAGGATATTGTTCCAATGACTTTGCATAATTATCTACAAAATATTGTGATAAGAAAAAGTGTCGGTCATTGTCATAATCTGTTGTTCTTAATTCGAAGGGTTGAATGGAGGCTCCCCCTTCTGATGTAACTGTTTTACTTTCAGAATTTTGCTGTGAAAAAACAGCCGTTATTTTGGTGTTTCCAAATTTTAAATCGGTTTTCACACCAAATAAACTTTGAGCGCCATTAATTAACGAATTCTTTATAGGCATCGAAATATTACCCGCTTCAAGTCCTTGTATAATGCCGTCTTCTGAAAAGTTTGTTAAATCGTCTTTGTAACTGTTAACCTTATCCTTCAGGTTTCCAAGTCTTTTTTTAACACCGCCTAATTTATCATTAAAACTCCCTTGACTGTTTCCTGATCCTTGCGATTCATTTGAATTTTCCGAAGGGAGAAACTGAACTTTCACTAAGTTTTGAAAATCGAATGTAGATTGTGTATCATAGTTTGCTGAAAACTGCAATCGCGTTCCAATTTTAGCTTGCAAACTGACATTAATTTGTTGATCAAAATCAAAAGTAAGACTGCTCCTGTTTTCTTCTGAAATTTGTGGATTCTCTGTATTTTGATAGATCACCCCTAACTTTAAATTTAAATTTCCAGTAGGAATTACCTCTACCTTTGTTACTCCCAAAAATAGTTTCAAAGAATTTAGAATTTACATAATAGGCGGGTAGTAAGTTTTTTTGAGCAGCTACTGCGTCGTCAGTTCTCCCGTTCGCTGCAGTAATTTTCTCCTTAAAGTACACTAACATATCTCTTTTTAAGCGATATCTTTTGTATTGTTCGGGCGTTAAATAAATAGGAGTTCTTGTATAATAATCTCCTATTTTCTCTAAAATCACATACTTGTTAAGGACCTTATCAAAAATAATTTCTTTTTCTGCTAAATAGTCTAGAAATAGGCCTCCTGTTTGGTTTTTCGTAAAGTTATAGGTTAAATCTAAGGTATCTTTTTCAACTTCTGGAGCATTGCTGCCTGCCATAAATTGTGAAAATGAAGAAGTGCTTGCCAACAAAGCAAACACAACGAACAAAAATATATTTTTCAGATACTTCTTCAAGGGTCTATAAATTCTTTAGCGCTAATTTTATAAGTTGCTCAACGGAAGCATCTTTTTGTGTTTTTATAATTGAAGAAATCACTTTTTCAGATTGTTTTCTTGCAAAACCTAATACCTCCAAAGCAGATAACGCTTCTTCTTTGTTTGTATTGTTTGTGTAGACAGAAACTTCGTCTAAGTCAAATGTTTGTAAGATTTTATCTTTTAAGTCTACAATAACTCTTTGCGCTGTTTTGGCACCAATTCCTTTTACAGATTGAATTACGGGCACATTTTCTGATGCAATTGCTTGTTGTATTTCTTCAGAAGTCATTGATGACAACATGGTTCTTGCGATACTTGGTCCAACCCCAGAAACGGAAATTAAAAGTCTAAAAACTTCTCTTTCTGTTTTATTGATAAAACCAAACAACGTGTGTGCATCTTCTCGAATTAAAAGATGGGTATATAAGACCACGGCTTCCTGGTCTGGAAGACTCGAAAACGTATTCAAAGAGATGTGCAATAGATATCCAACTCCATTACAATCTACAACAGCATAGGTAGGGTTTTTCTCTACCAATTTCCCTCTTATTTGTGTAATCATACCCGTCTATTTATGCTCCTAATGTAGCTTTTTATTTTAAATTTTTTTCTTTTTCCTGAGCATCTACAGCAGCTAAGGCTGCCATATTTACCATTTCATCAACACTAGATCCCAATTGCAAAATATGCACTGGCTTACTAAACCCTAAAATAACGGGACCAATCGATTCTGCCCCATCAATTTGTTTTAATAATTTGTAGGTAATGTTTGCCGATTCTAAATTTGGAAAAATAAGCACATTTACTTTTTTACCATTCAACTTTGAAAAAGGAAATTCTTTTGCCAGCATTTCTGGATTGAGCGCAAAATCTGCTTGAATTTCTCCATCAACTACTACGTTTGGAAAATTACGATGGATGTAGGATACTGCTTCTCTAATTTTCTTGGAAGTTTCTGTGTTTGAAGACCCAAAATTAGAAAATCCTAACATTGCAATATTGGGTTTCATTCCAAACATCGTTACCAATTTAGAGGTCATCTGAGAGATTTTTGCTAAATCTTTTGCAGATGGATTTACATTAATGGTGGTATCTGCTAAAAATAAAGGACCTTGTTTAGTCAACATCAAATTACAGGCAGCAATTCTAGTAACTCCTTTCGATTTTTCGATGAGCTCCAACATGGGTTTTACTACGGTTGGGTAAGGCCTAGAATATCCGGTAATTAAAGCATCTGCTTCTCCTTCATTGACCAACATTGCTGCAAAATAATTACGCTCTCGCATTAATTTCACTGCTTCTGAGTAGGTTTTCCCTTTGCGTTGTCTACGCTCCCAATAAACGTTCCCAAAACGTTCTCTTCTTTCTTTTTCTTCGTCTGTTTTTGGGTCAATAATTGGCACATCTGCTGTAAAACCAATTTCTTCTTTCAATACTAAGATCAAATCTTTTCGTCCTAATAAAATAGGCTTTCCTAATTTTTCATCATGCACTCTTTGTGCCGCTTTTAGCACATCTAAATGGTCTGCTTCTGCGAAAACAATGCGCTTTAGATTCCTTTTTGCTCTGTTGTGTAATATTCTAATCTCTTTACTTCCAGATCCAGATCTTTCCATGAGTTCCTCACGATATTTGTTCCAATCTTCAATCGGCTCTAAGGCCACACCAGAATCCATTGCAGCTTTTGCAACTGCCGGTGGAATCTCATAAATAAGTCTTGGATCAAAAGGTTTTGGAATGATGTACTCTTTTCCATAGGTCAAACTCACCTCATCATACACAATATTTACTTGCTCAGGTACCGATTTTTTTGCCAAATCTGCCAATGCGTGTACCGCGGCCATTTTCATTTCTTCGTTTATTTTAGTTGCTCTAACATCTAAAGCACCTCTAAAAATAAATGGAAAACCTAGTACATTGTTTACCTGGTTTGGATGATCAGAACGACCAGTAGCCATTAAAATATCATTTCTTGTTGCAACTGCTAAATCATACTCTATTTCTGGTTCTGGATTTGCCATAGCAAATACAATTGGATTTTTAGCCATCGACAATAACATTTCTGGAGTCACTACATTTCCAGTAGAAAGTCCGATAAAAACATCGGCATTGTGCATCGCTTCTTCCAAAGTATGGAGGTCTTCACTCGTAGCAAACTCAGCTTTTTGTGAAGTAAGGTTGTCTCGATCTTTTCGAATGACTCCTTTGCTATCACACATAATAATGTTCTCTTTTTTTGCCCCTAATTTTAAATACAATCTTGTACATGAAATTGCAGCTGCACCAGCTCCATTCACTACAATTTTAACAGCAGCAAAACGTTTCTCAGCAATATCAATCGCATTCTTTAAAGCGGCTGCTGAAATAATAGCGGTTCCGTGTTGATCATCATGCATTACAGGAATATCCAATTCCTCTTTCAATCTTCGTTCTATTTCAAAAGCTTCTGGTGCTTTAATATCTTCTAAGTTAATTCCACCAAAGGTTGGGGAAATCGCCTTTACTGTTTCTATGAATTTATCGACATCTGTGGCATCTACTTCAATGTCAAAAACATCAATATCTGCAAATATTTTAAACAACAATCCCTTCCCTTCCATTACAGGTTTTGAGGCTTCTGGCCCAATGTTTCCCAATCCTAAAACAGCGGTACCATTTGTAATCACAGCGACTAAATTTCCTTTAGCGGTATACTTATAAACGTTATTTCTATCTTTTGCTATCTCTAAACATGGTTCTGCAACACCTGGCGAATACGCCAAAGCCAAATCGTGCTGAGTTGCATACTTTTTGGTAGGTACAACAGCAATTTTACCTGGTTTTGGTTTTGCGTGGTATAGTAAGGCTTCATGTCTTTTTCTAGAATCACTCATAAAAATATTATTTGTTTGTAACTAACAAATATAAGGTTTTCAAGTGAAGCTCTGCCCTTTATTTCATTCTTTTGAAATCCTTCATTCTTAGAAAATTGAACTCCAAAAAAGAGGCATACTCTTTACAATTATAGCGATAATAGAAAGCACTTTTTTCGGGGAAATTCTTAATTTTTTTTTTAAACTAGAGGCTCATTAACTAAAAAAATCGGTTCTTGTAACAATAAAGAAAAACATACGTCTACTAAGAAAGATTCCAATGAAAAAAACAGCGCTACTTTTTTTAATTTTAATATCTGTTTCTCTTTCTTCTCAAATCAAAGGAAAAATTACGGATACTAACGGAAAACCGCTTTCTTTTGTGAGTATTTATTTAGAAAATACTGTAACTGGTTCTACTTCAAACGACAATGGAGACTATGTTTTAAGCATTAAAAAACCAGGAACCTACAGTGTCTACTTTCAGTTTTTGGGATATAAAACACTAAAAAAAAATGTAAGCATCAATAGTTTCCCTTTGATTTTAAATGCGACTTTAGAGGAAGAAAGTATTGAATTAAAAGAAATTTTAATTTCTACAAAAGATAACCCTGCAAATGCAATTATTAGAAACGTTATTGCTAATAAAGATAAAATTACAGATAAATTTTCGACATATACTGCAAATTTCTACTCGCGGGGGTTGTATAAAATAAAAGATGCTCCAAATAAATTTATGGGTCGGTCTTTGGGGGATTTTGGCGGTGGATTGGACGCTACCAGAAGTGGAATTATTTATCTTTCCGAGACCATTTCTGAAATTACCTATCAGAAAAGACCTAAAAAATTCAAAGAAAAAATTACCGCTTCTAAAGTTTCAGGAACCGACAATGGCCCTAGTTTTAATAGAGCAGAAGATGCAAACATCAACTTTTATAACAATCGTGTTGAGCTTGGAAATGATTTAATTTCACCGCTTTCTACTAACGCATTTAGTTATTACCGTTTTAAACTTATTGGTACTTTTTATTCTAAAAGCGGTAAACTCATCAATAAAATAAAGCTACTTCCAAAACGGAAAAATGACCCTGTTTTTAATGGTAATATATATATTGTGGAAGACGATTGGGCCATCTATGGTGCAGACGTTACCGTTACAGGTGCCCAAGCAAACTTTCCAGCAATAGATCTTTTGTCTTTAAAACAAGATTACAATTATTCAGAAGAAAATGATTCTTGGGTGCTCATCAGTCAAGCTATTGAATTTCAAGTTAACTTTCTTGGATTTAAATTTGATGGTAAATTTTCATCCGCCTATTCAAACTATAATTTTACACCAAATATTAATGAAAATACGTTTTCAAATGAGGTCTTAACCTTTGCCAAAACAGCTACTAAAAAAGATTCTGTTTACTGGGAGAAAATTCGTCCAGTTCCGCTAACACTAGAAGAAGTAAAAGACTACACCATTAAAGACAGTATCAAAGTAATTCGAAAGTCTAAAAAATATTTAGACTCTCTGGATACCAAAAGAAATAAATTAGGTTGGTTCGATCCAATCACAGGATATACATTTCTGAACTCTTACAAAGACTGGTCGATCTCCTATAATGGACCTTTGCTAAAAACAAGTTTTAATCCTGTACAAGGTTTTCATTCCTCTGTTGGAATTGGCTATTTTAAAAGACAAAACGATGCTGGAAAATGGTGGAATGCAGGGGTAAATGTAAACTATGGTTTTGGAGATAAAAGAGCTAGGCCCACCATCTTTTTTACCAAAAAATGGAATAATATATCGCGGCCAAGAGTCACAATAACTGGTGGAGTTACAACAGCTCAATTTAATGATAGAGATTCGTTTTTATTAGCAAACAATAACTTTAGCGCTCTTTTTGATAAGGAAAATTACTTAAAAATATACGAAAAATCATTTGCAAGAATTAGTTATTCTAATGAGATAAAAAATGGTGTCTTTCTAAACACTTCTTTAGAGTATGCGAATCGGAAACCTCTTTTTAATACCACTAATTATTCTTTTAAAAACAAAGAACTCAGCTATACCTCAAACAATCCATTGGATGAAACCGATTATTCAAATGCTGCTTTTTCTGAACACACCATTGCAACTTTAAATATAGGGGCACGTTTTGTGTTTGGTCAAAAATACCTCTCCTATCCAAATCGGAAATTCAATATTGGAAATGAAAAGTATCCAACATTCAATCTGAATTATAGGAAAACATTTGGTGCTCAAAATTCTGAATTAAATTCTGACGTACTTATTGGACGCTTAAATCAGGAGATCAACACCGGAAATTACGGACGTCTTTCCTATAATCTTCGAGGAGGCCTTTTCTTAAAAAAGAAGCAAATTGCCTTTATGGATTATTTTCATCCAAATGGAAATCAATTTACATTCCCCTTGGATATTTCATATAAAAATAGTTTTAGTTTGCTCAATTACTACAAAATTTTTTCTAACGACCAATATGCGGAAATGCACCTGCAACATAATTTTAAAGGTACCTTGTTATCAAAAATACCGCTGATAAATCAACTAAACTTTCATTTAGTAGCAGGAGGAAAAACCTTATTTACAGCAGAAAGAAAACCTTATAGCGAATATTCAGTAGGGTTGAATAATATTGGTTGGGGGAAGTGGCGTTTTTTAAGAATCGATTATGTGCGTTCTAATTTTAATGGAATCTCAAAAGAGGGATGGCTTTTTGGATTGAGTTTGTTCAATTAATTTTTATCTTTGATACAATGAAAATCAAATTACTCTTTTTTGGAATTACTAGAGATTTATTAAATACAAATGAGATGTCTTTTGAAGTTCTTGAGAACTCAAGTATTAAAAACCTTAAAAAGGAATTGCACACAAAACATCCTTCGTTAGAAAACATCAATTCCTATGCAATTGCTGTAAACGAAAACTATGCTACGGATGATTTGACATTACAAGAAAACGATGTTGTTGCAATTATTCCACCGGTTAGTGGCGGCTAATTATCTAAGGTATTTTTTATCAATATAAAAAGTTCCAAAAGGTAAAATAGACGCTGCAAAAACAATTGCCAGCGTTTTATAACTCCACTTCATTGGCTTGAAAAGCATCATTGCTAAAACAAGGTACAACATAAAAAGAATTCCATGGGGCATTCCTAATAGTTTCACATAGGAAACATCCCCTTGAAAGTATTTTATTGGAACTGCTACAAAAAGCAACAACAAATAAGAAACTCCTTCAAAAAAACTTACAATTCTAAAAATATTTTTCATTTTTTCAACTTCTGATATAAGACAACAAAGATACGTTTTGATTTCCTATTTTTGTATTTCAATATGAGCAAAACATCTATAAAAATTACTTCCAAAAAACTGAATTTAAACGAATGTTATAATTTTGTAACAGCGGCTTCCTGCGGAGGTATTGCAGCATTTGTAGGGACTGTTAGAAATGACACCCAAAACAAAAAAGTAACACAATTGGACTTTTCTACCTACAAACCGATGGCGATAAAAGAAATGCAAAAGATTGCAGAATTGGCTTTAGAAAATTTTAAAATCCATAAAATAGCCATACACCATGCAGAAGGCATGTTAGAAATCGGCGATATTCCTGTGATTATTACAGCTTCTGCAAAACATAGAAAAGCGGCTTTTGAGGCTTGCGAATTTGCCATTGATACCCTAAAAGAAACGGTTCCTATTTGGAAAAAGGAATATTTTGAAGATGGTGATGTTTGGGTAAATGCCCACCCTTAATAGTTTGCGATTCCTCCCGTAAGACTCAATATAGTAAGTGCTGGGTATCTTTTCTTTAACATTTTTGTGGCTTTGTAACTATTCAGTCCGCGTTGACAAACAATCACATAGGTTTTATTAAAATCAATATTTATTTTTTCTACGTCAAAGTCAGTTATCGGAATTGTTTGATGCACCTTAAAAGGCAGTTCTAAATCAGATAGTACTGCAATAATTTCAATATTTTTAAATGTTATTTTCTCTCTTAAGTCTGTCGGCGAAATTTGTAAATCCGCTCGTTGAATTGCACAAACAGCATCCAAGTAAGATTGAGTTTCAAACAACTTCAAAATTTCAGTTTTCAAAACACTTGACAATAAGGTCATTTTTAATTGGGTATTCTCAAGTGAATTGTAAATCAGCAATGTATTTACTAAAGGACTCCCAATGCCTGTAACCAGTTTCAAAACTTCGTTTACTTGTTGCATAGCAATCATGCCAACAATCCCATTCAATGTTCCAGCCGTTTCGCAATTGGGAATGTCGGTTGTCATTTCTGGAAATGCATCTCTTAAATTTGCCGAATGTCTTCCGTCTTTTTGTAGCACATTAAAGGTTGCCACATAACCATCAAACTTGTATAAAGATCCATAAACCAGGGGCTTTCCTTTCACAACACAAGCATCGTTGAGTAGATATTTTGTAGGCAGAGAATCGGTTCCATCCACTACAATGTCTACGTTTTCCATTAACTCAAAAATAGTTTCTTTGGTGACTTGCTCATTGGTAAAATTCACAACTGTAAAAGGAGCTCTCTTTTTTATAAACGCAGATAACACCTCCGCTTTTGATTTTCCAACATCATTTAAATCATAAAATACCTGTCTGTGCAGGTTGGTGGTAGCTACGGTATCAAAATCTACCAAATGAATTTTTCCAATTCCACTAGCAGCTAAGTAGACTGCAATAGGACTCCCTAATCCGCCACAACCGACCACTAAAACAGAAGCGTCTTGCAGTTTTTGTTGTCCAACCTCTCCTATCTCTGACAGAGTCGTTTGACGTTTGAAAAATTGGTTTTTATCCATTTTTAGTATTGATTTCTTTTTTTGCCACTTCAAACGCTTCAGGTGTATTTATATTCCTAATTAAGGATGCATCTATTTCAACGATTTCAACATCTGAATTAATCAACATTTTTCGCGGACAGGAATACCCTTGGGCTAAATACTGTAATAGAATAGGATATGCTTTTGGCTCATAAATTGTAATTAACGGCTCTACAAACTCATTGCCTTTTCCTCTAATTGCCGTTGCCACTTTACTTGGGTTTCTTTTTTGTAATAACAACTGAATTACCTCCTCATTAATAAAAGGCAGATCTGTTGCAATTACTAACCAAGCTGTATTTGGATCTTTTTGAAACGCAGAACAGATACCACCAAAAGGGCCCAAATTTAAAAATACATCCGAAATTTCACTTTCATTTTCTGAAGGAACCTGAACCGAAAAATACGTTTCTAATTTGTGATTCTCTACTATTTTTTGGACATACTTTTTTTGGGGAATTCCGTGGTAATCGAGTTCCGATTTATCGACTCCCATTCGGGTACTTTTCCCACCAACGAGCACCAATCCTTTTACTGGAGGCAATCTTTCTTGAATCAGACGATCAATGTGATTTGCTATTTTAGATACCTCATCAATCGTATAACATTTTACATTATTGATTTGCGGGTATTTTTCTTCTAAAAATGAAAAAAAAGTGTTTTCCTTTTTTAATTTAACAACAAACTCGATACGGTCCAATTGTTCCAATCTCTTTAAAACAGAAGCCTCTTTTTCTTCGTCTAAAATTAAAATTTGCTTTACTCCTTGATAATGATTGCCATTGACAAAAACAAAATCATATTGTGCAAATTGCAATCGTTGTTCAAACTTATTTACGATACCGGAAGTTGTGATTTGTAAATTTCCTCCGTGATGAAATGTGTATTCAGCTATTTTATTTTTAGTAACATTTTTAGCATGTGAGGCATCGAAATACGCCAATTTATATTTGGATAGTTGCTCAGAAACGCTGTGTATCAATTCAGAAATAATACCACAATTTGTTCCTAAAATTGAAATTTCATTCGATGCAAAATGATTGTTCTCTCTTCTTACTAAATTTGTATGTTTTTGATGTTTACCCATTTTTAATATCTGATTTTCCACCTGTTTTCTCCAACAACCTTACTTCCTTAATTACTATTTCTTGGGAGATACTTTTACACATATCATAGATGGTTAAACAAGTAATATTTACGCCAGTTAACGCTTCCATTTCTACACCCGTTTTTCCTTCAATAGTCACTTTACAAAACACTTCTATAGTTTCTGAATCTGCAATTTTAATATCTACATCAACCCCATTAATCAATAGTGGATGACACATAGGAATCAGTTCAGAAGTCTTTTTTACGCCCTGAATCCCTGCAATAATTGCTGTTTGAAAAACAGGTCCTTTCTTGGTAATTAGTTCATCATTCGTAAAATGAGAAAGTATTTCTTTTCCTAAAAAAAGTGTTGCTTTTGCAGTGGCAGTTCTTTTGGTAGTTTTCTTATCCGAAACATCTACCATTTTAGGATTATTATCTTTATTAATGTGTGTAAAATTGCTCATAAATTATCGTTTATTGTCTTCCTAAATTTCATTCTCAACGGTATCTAATTACTGGAAAAACTGTCCCTTTTTCAAATACTGTTTGCCCTTGAGGTAATTGAATAAATGCATCTGCATGTATCATACTGGCAAGGTCTCCTGAACCATTTCCTAAAACGGGGGTTGCAACTAAGTGCCCAAAACGAACGCTCAATTTGACTTGCAAAAAGTAGGTTAAATTTGGTTTAAAGGTTACCTCAGAGGATAAAATTGCCGTTTCTTGTTCAACTTCTAAACCAACCGATTTGTAATACCAAGTGTAAAAATACGCCAAACAATTTACAAAAGTTGAAATCGGATTTCCTGGAAACCCAAACACTATGGTATTCTTATTCTTGTTTTCTTTTTCATTTTGATCACCATTTTGTGGACTTACAACAAAAGAGGTTGTGCTTCCAAACCAAAATGGCTTCCCTGGTCTTTGTGCCACTTTATGAAATAATTTCTTCACGCTTAACTCCTCGAAAACTTCGGGTAAAAAATCGAATTTCCCTTTACTAACGGCACCACTAAAAAGCAACACATCATACTCTTGTAAATAGGTTTTAATCTTCGATTTTAGAATCGGTTTGTCATCTGTGATATGGGCGGTGTCTGAGGAAATCTCTAATCTTTCCAACAAAGATACGAGAGTGAAAACATTGCTTCTTCTGATTTGATAGTCCAGCGGAATTTCTTCAACACCAACCAATTCATCTCCAGTTGAAACAATCATTATTTTTGGTTGCTTTGCAACGTTTACAAACGATTTTCCAACCGTGGCCAATACGCCTATTTCTGCTGCAGCTATTTTGGTATTTTGTGTAATTAACAGATCGCCAACTTTTCTATCTTTTCCTTTTTCATGAATATTTTGCCCCTTATGCACAGTATCAATCTGAATAATAGCAATTCCATTTTTTAAGGTAATGTCTTCATAGCGAATGACTGTGTTTGTATTGTCTGGCAACACTGACCCTGTCATTACTTCCAGACAGTTTTTCGAATCTTGAAGGGCTAATTGGACACTTCCAGCGGCTTGAACTCCCTCTATTTTAAAGCTTCTCTGTCCGTTTTTGAAAGCAGTATAATTAATGGCGATTCCATCCATAGAGACCCTGTTAAATGGTGGAAAATCTCTATCCGCGTAAATGGTTTCTTTTAAAATTCTCCCTATAGATTTTATAAAAGGAATTTGTTCAACACCAAAATCTTGGGTTGTATTCAATACGGCTTGCAATGCGTGTGCTACTGAAATCATGTTAAATGCGTAATTGTTTCATTTTGTAATCGGTTGCCTACCCTCCAATAGTACTCATACTTTCGGAGACATCTCCTTTTGTACGGTTTGCTTCAGCTATAAATCCATTAGCTGGCTTCTCTTTAACTAAAGATAAAAAGAGCTTTTTTAAATCGTCATTGGATGCGCCATTTCTTATGAATTCTCGCAAGCTAAAAACGCCGTCATCAAACAAGCAGTTTTTAAAAGTACCTGTTGATGTAATTCTAATTCGATTGCAATCGTTACAAATCGTTCTAGTAAAAGCAGGAATAATTCCAAAAGTTCCACGATGATTTTCTATCGTATAATTTCTTGATGTGGACGATTTTTCTGATTGGACTTCAGTAACTTTAAACTCGGTTTCTATCTCATTTAAAATTTTATTAAAAGTCCAGTTTTCGTGCATTTCACGTTGCCCTTTTCCATTGAATGGCATTTCCTCAATAAACCGAACTGTCAAATTCTTATCTTTTGTCAATCGAACAAAATCATTAATTTCGTCTGTATTAATTCCAGATTGTACGACCACATTTAATTTAAGATTTAGACTGCTTTTTTCTAAAAGCCCCATTGTTTTAAAAACGGTATCAAAAGAATTTCTTCGGGTAATTTCGTTGAATTTAACAGCCTGAAGACTGTCTATGCTTAAATTAATGTTTTTAACTTTCTCTAGTTTTTCAATGGCAGCAATATGTTTAGCAATCAGTGCACCATTTGTAGTAATATTAATGGCGTCCAACAGATCATTGTATGACAGCATTTCTAAAAATCCAACAAAATCTTTACGGACAAAAGGCTCCCCCCCTGTTAAACGAACTTTAGAAACTCCCAACTCTGTTAATACCCGAATTAAGCGATACATTTCTTTAAAGGTAAGTAATTCTTCCTTGGGAACAATATCGATTCCATGCGCAGGCATACAGTACTGGCAACGCAAATTACAACGATCTGTAACTGCTAATCGCACATACGATATTTGTCGCCCAAAATTATCTGTTAATTTGCTCATTTAATTCGAAAATTATTTCCTTGAAATCCGGAATTTTATATTTTTTGTTGCATCCATTTTAGAATCGATTGCGTTGCTCCCACATTGTCTTGAATATAGTTTTTATTAATTTCTCCAGTTGATTTTCTGTACAAATCATCATTTTTTAAAGAACGTAAAATGGTTGTAAATTCTTCTTGATTCTCAATAGAAACAACTCCTTTAAGAGTTACAAGATCCACTGCTTCTTTAAATTTACCATAATTATTTCCAATCACTATTGGCACCCCAAAAGTAGCGGGTTCTAAAATATTATGCAGCCCTGTTTTTAAACCTCCTCCCACATATGCTGTCGGCAGCACTATAAATTTTAGTTAAAACACCAATCGTATCTATAATAAAAACTTGGTATTCTTTTAAATTTTTATTTGATTTCTCTGAAAATAAAACAGCTTTGTTATGGAGTGCCTTTTGGAGTTCTAATATTGAATCTTGCTTGATATTATGAGGTGCGATTATAAATTTCTCCTCTTCAGAGGCTACATGATTAATATAATTCACAAACAAGGCTTCATCTTCTTCCCAAGTACTTCCTGCAACAACAGTATAGGTATTGTCTTTAAATTCTTTGATAAAATCAAGGGAATTGTCTTGTTCTAAAATTTCTGATACGCGATCAAAGCGAGTATCTCCAACCACAGAAATATTCTCAAAATGAATCGTAGTTAATAATTCTTTTGAGTTATCATCCTGTACAAAGAAATGATGAAATGCTTTTAGAGAGTTTCGCATAAAACCTCCGTAATACTTAAAGAAAATTTGATTTTCTCGAAAAATCCCTGAGACCAAAATAGTTGGAATTTCTTTCTTTTTTAATACTTTTAAGAGATTAGGCCAAAACTCATATTTTATAAAAATAGCAAGTGTTGGGTTGAGGAGTTCCACAAACTTTTTAGCGTTTGATTTACTATCTAAAGGCAAATAACAAACGACATCTGCTAAATCATACTTTTTACGAATTTCATACCCCGATGGAGAGAAAAAAGTGACGAGTATTTTATAATCAGGATATTTCTTTTTTAAAACGACTATAATGGGTCTTGCTTGTTCAAATTCACCCAAAGAGGCTGCATGAAACCAAAGTGTCTTTTTGTTTTTTAATCCAGAAATTTTTGAGAAAGTTTGTTTTCTTCCAGCAACAAAAAGTTTTATTTTTTTATTAAAAACGGCTGCAATCGGCAAAAATAGTGAGGCCAAGAAAACAATAAAATCATACAATAACTTCATAAGGGTAAAAATACAAAACGGAATCTTTTTAAACGGAAAATGCTCAAACA
>JGI20154J14316_10001126_pt1 | contig 23855 bp, 22 predicted proteins | sample COG_04_FD_14316 | JGI IMG/M metagenome (IMG submission 14316)
AGTTGGACCATCGTCGCCTTTACAACCTTTTTCACCTTTATCTCCTTTGCATCCCTTAGGACCTTCCTCACCGGTTGAACCAGTAGGACCAGTTTCGCCATCGTATCCATTACACCCCTTCGGTCCAGTAGCACCAGTAGGACCAATATTGCCAGTAGGGCCGTCGTATCCACGACAACCTTTTGGTCCTGGCTCACCCTTACACCCTTTGGGACCATCGTCACCCTTCTCTCCCTTTTCTCCCTTAATGCCAGGGTCACCCTTGCAACCTTTGGGACCGGATGTTCCTTTTTCACCTTTATCTCCTTTAACACCATCTTCTCCATCACATCCATCGCGACCATCTTCTCCATCGCGACCATCTCGTCCGTCTTGACCATCTTTTCCATCTCGACCATCTTGTCCATCGCAACCATTTATACCATCTTTTCCATCACGACCATCACGACCATCTTCGCCATCACGACCACGCCTTCCGCGTTTATTTACACTACATTTTTCTTTATATGTAGGTTTTCTACATACATCATTGCATATATCATCGCAATGATCGTCGGAGGAATAACAGCTGTTATCATCATCACAATCTTTTCTAGGCATATATAATTGTATTATATATATACATTTATGAACACAAATAATATTGCTAAAATAATGATGTGCATGATTTATGCAGTCAGAGTTAATATAGTATTCAAAAAACTACGTTATTAAGTTTCATAACTCCGTATTTTTAATTGTAATTGTAATATTTTGTTCACAAGTTTCTTTATCATTTTTAGGTTGATCATAAGTTTCTTGTTTATTTCTGCAACGTGAATGGCATGAACGTTTTCTACTGCAATTACATTCGCGTGCGACATGTTGTCGGTTGCAATTATAGTCATAGCACATATCACGACGGGAGTTATAGTCATAATTTATTTCTTGATGTCTGCATCGGTTGTATTCATAATAGATTTCACGCTTACGTTTGCACTTTGAACAGTTACACGCACTGCGTTGTTTAACGCATGAACAACAATTGCAAGTTTGATTATTCATATACTTAATATAACTAAAATAATTTTTTTATTACGATAATGGAATAAAAAAATGCAGTAAAGCAAATTTATTAAGTAGTAAGACGAGTTACTGTTCTATTATTTTATTCTGTAATGATTCTAGGAACAACGTTGATCGTTTGTAATTCTTGTGACATCAATTTGTATGCATAAGGAATATCTACCTTTGCAAAACTGGTTCTATTGTCACATGTATTGCATTTATAGGTGGTAGCATCAGAGTTAGTATAGAACTTGTTTTTAGTGCCATCATTGTATGCAGCAATTAGACCACATTTTTTACACACATGGACACTATATTTATCTGATACATCAAACATGCGTTCTTTGCAAAATCGTGTCATCCCGTGTGCAATCATTACATCACGTTCCATTTCACCTATTCTAAATCCACCATCTCTGCTACGTCCTTCCGCTGGTTGTCGTGTAAGATTTACCATCGGTCCAATGGAGCGACTATGTTGTTTATCACTCACCATATGTTTGAGTCGCTGATAAAATACAGGCCCGAGGAATATAGACGCTTCTAATTGTTCGCCAGTAAGTCCATTGTACATAATTTCATTACCATAACTTTCATAACCAAGATTTTGAAGTTGTGCAGCAATTGTTTTTACATCTAGGTTTCCAAAACTGGTACCATCTCCAAACATTCCCAATTCAAGCAGGACTTTTCCCAATAAAGTTTCCTTCAATTGTCCGATAGTCATGCGTGATGGAATTGCATGTGGATTAATAATAATATCAGGTTTCAGTCCATTTTTAGTAAATGGCATATCACACTCTGGAATAATGTTACCGACCGTGCCCTTTTGCCCATGGCGGGAACTAAATTTGTCGCCATAAGTTGGCTTTCTTAGAGCACGAATACGAACCTTCGCGAAATTGTAACCATCTCCATTTCTTCCCGTGTAATTTTTATCAACATATGTTTCTTCATTCGTTCTGTAAGTTTTACTTTGATCTTCATATTTGATAGTTTTAGTCGGATCATTTCTGTTTTCTTTGATGGGAACGGTTTTTGCAATAATAACATCGCGATTTTCTACCAATTGGTTTTCTGGTATAAAACCGTCGGAATTTAACTTGCTGTAATTACCAAATTTGATGCCCTTTGTTTTAGATGGGTCAGGCTTGCATCTAATAATCTCATCACGAATGATATTTTTATCTTCATCCTTTTCAGTATGATAAATGGTAGCTAAAAACAATCCTCTGTCAATAGAACTTTTATTGATCAATACACTGTCTTCTTGATTATAACCGGTGTGTGTCATAATAGCAACATGAATTTGAGTACCCGAAGGGATTTTGTTAAGATGTAAGAAATTCATAACGCGAGTATCAACCAATGGTCGGCTAGGGTAGTTCAATACATACGCAGTCTTGTCCATACGCTTGTCATAATTTGTTGCATATACACCCATCGCCTGTTTGCCCATTGCACATTGGTATGTGTTTCTGGGGGCTTGGTTGTGGTCAGGAAAGGGAACACATGACGCTAGAACTCCAAATATAGTGCTTGGATGTATTTCACAATAGTCATAATTGAAAGACAATGATTTTGTCTGCAAATAGCTATCTTTGCATTTCATGGCAATCATTGAAAGGTTTTGTTCTTCTGGGTCAATGTATTCAATCACAGACTCATCAATTACACAATTGGTCAATAGATCATTCCAAGAAATTTCTTTGTTTGAAAGCTTTTGAATAATGTCATTGTTGATAAGAGCCTTGTTGTTTCTGACTTTTAGAACGGGTCTGGTTAATCTGCCACCATCATTGCAAATGCGGATTTCAAGTGTTTTATAATTGAATGTAATAGATGTATAAATATTGATAATACCTTTGTATTTCATAGTCTTCAGTGATCTATATAATTCAACTGGTTCGTCACTAATTCCTTGCCATGAACCATTTATGAAGACCTTCGCTTTTCCATTAAGTTCGGAGGGTTTGCAATTATCAATTGTATTAATTAACGGCAGAATGTAATCATATAGCGGGCTGCTGTTTGTAGGAATGGTAATATGTGCCATATAACTAATATTTTTGACAATTCCAATGGATTGACCTTCTGGGGTTTCTGCTGGACACAAGAACCCCCATGTGCTATTATGTAACTTTCTGGGTGCAATCAGTTCGCCGCTCTTTTCCAAAGGTGTGTTAATGCGCCTTAGATGACTTAAGCTTGCAGTATAAGTGAGTCGGTTTAATACCTGAGCGACACCTACTTTACTGGAATTGGACTGTTTTATACTAAAATCACCAGTGGATAGAGCACGATTTATACCATTTTCAATCGTGGTGGATTTCATTATCTTGTAGATATTTGTCATATTAATGATATTTTCGTAATCTTGAGACGACCGCCATGAACCGTTGTTGATTTCTCTAACAATTTGTTTTTGCATTTCTTTTACCAATTTATTGAAATAATTGCGAAATAGGTTGTTCAACAATGTACCAGTAAGTTCAATGCGTTTATTCAGATATGAGTCTCTGTCATCAATCGGTCGCCATCCCAAACTAGTTCTAATGAGTATATTTGCCATATATCCAAGAAAGTAAATTTTTTGTTGTTTGCTTTTGCAATGAGGAAATAAATCATTGTTTAATATTTCTATAGTAAATTCAGTTTTCTTTTTTGTGCCGGTCTCAGTGTCCATATTAATAGGGGTATATGCAACATAAGAAGTAATATGTCTGATGGACTCATCTTGACCCGTATATTTATTTGCGTCAATGATAGACGCTTGAAGGTAATTTAATACTTGTTGGTTGTCTTGTTTTTCAATATCTAAAACTATATATTCACATATTTCTTTGTCAGTAAGAACACCCAGTGCTCTAAACAATACGAATAGTTCAATCGGTTGCTTGATTCTTGGTATATTAACATAGATGCTCTTTCCNAACCCATTGTTTTTACTTGATACCATCATTTCAACCTGTTTAGGTGATATGCATTTGAAATCTGGGACACATTTGATTTCAGCAACACGATCCCATTTTGTTGAGTTTTTACTATCAAAGCAATATATTTTATTTTCAGCCGCACGCTCCTGTCCCAATACTGTTTTTTCAGATCCCTTAATTACAAAATATCCACCGCTGTCCATACCACATTCACCAGAATGCTGGTTGTTTAACATATCCTGTTGTGATAAAACGCATATTGATGACTTTAACATGATAGGCATTTTCCCAATGTTTATTTTAGGTAGGGTTTTAGATATAGTCTTAGGTGCATCCATAGAGTCTGTGTTTCGGATAACATAATCAATATTGATGTCGACCGTCATCATAGACGCATATGTAAAATTACGAAGTTTGGCTTCCTGTGGATACATTGTTTTCGTTGCACCATTGTTTTCATGGATTTGTGGAGGAAATAGCTTGAAATTAGTAAAGGAAATAAATACCTCTAGGAAATATTTATCCTTTTCTATTACATAGTCATTCTCCGAATGAATTTTTACAGGATTGAACATCCCAATTGTTCTTTGGATTTGAAAATTTACAAACTGATTGTAAGATTCAATCTGATGCCTAACAAGGCGTTCCAGGTATTTGCCCTCAAAATATGATTCAATGACAGTGTATGGGTCTTCAATTTGATTATTTAGATGTTCCAATAGAATTTTTTCATCATTGTCAATCGGGGTTTTATCAATCTTATTTTTTTTTTTATGTGAATTGTATTCTGCACCAGCACCACTTATTGCGAAATTTGAAGAATGATCCATTTTCAAGGCTTGCATCATTGTATTTGTTATGTGTTATTTGCTCAAATGAAAAGTTTGTTAATCAATTTTATAAAACAATATGTTGAAAACAATATATAAATTACGGACTTTTATATCTAATCATGTTGAATAATTCCAAACTGTTTGTTAAATATCTAGACAATTATGACGACAAACGTCAAACGGTTTATACGAACAGCGTTATTCCCAATATACACAACGAATACAATAATATATGGAATGCTAGTTCTGGTTGGATGATGTATGAAAAAAAGAACGACAATATAAACGATGAAACAATAATGCAAGAAAATATTTCATTCATATTAGACCGTATGCGTGAAGAAAGTGTGCATGAGAATACAGAAGCAGAAAAGAAAGAAGTTGAGGAGAAGAAAGTCATAGAAATAACTGAACACATCGCTTCAATTGAAGATATTATTTCAATTATAAATAAGTATGAATATAATGAAAATTATGAATATAATATAGATTTCCATTCTATTGTAAAAATTAAAGATGAATTAATGCAGTTGGATAATATGGTTGGAATGAAAAAGTTAAAACAGAATGTATTGGATCAATTGTTGTATTTTCTGCAGAACTTGCATGTATCAAGTGATGGGACAAGTGATTATAAACATACGGTCATTTACGGACCACCAGGAACAGGCAAGACAGAAGTAGCAAAAATAATAGGACGAATGTATTCAAAAATCGGCATTTTATCTAAAAATCATTTTATAAAAGTCACTAGACAAGATTTAGTGGCTGGATACTTGGGTCAAACTGCTATTAAAACGTCAAAGGTAATTGGAGAATCGCTTGGAGGAGTATTATTTATAGATGAGGCATATGCTTTAGCGAGTGAAAGCAAAGACGATAGTTTTTCAAAAGAATGTCTAGATACGCTTTGTGAAGCACTTAGTAATTATAAAAATGATTGGATGGTAATAGTAGCCGGGTATGAACAAGAACTAAATGATACATTTTTCAGAACAAATAAAGGATTACAGTCAAGGTTTATTTGGAAATTTACAATGCAGCCCTATAATGCAATAGAATTACATAATATATTTGAACTAATTGTAAAATCATCAGAATGGGGTCTAGCCAGTGAAAATGAATTACAACATGCCTGGTTTAAAAAATACTATAGTAGTTTTACCAGTTATGGACGAGACATGGAACAATTATTTACATATGTAAAAATATGTCACAGTCGTAGAATATATGGCTTAGAAAAGGAGTTGCGAAAAAAAATAACTAGTGACGATATAGATAATGGCTACAAAATGTTTATTGAAAATCGCAAAGAAAAGGATAAGCCAGTAATATATGGGTTGTATACATGAATTTAGGAATTTAATCGTATAATCTTAATAGTTTTCGTGTATAATAAATATATAACCAATTAAATATATTTATTATGAGTGATAGAAAAGTCCTTTCCATTAATCCTGATTTATTTTCATTTTCAAATACAACAAAGAAAAAGAAAAAAACTGAAAAAACTGAGTCTGAGCGTATTAAAATCAAGCCATCGTCGGGCATAAAAAATAGAGACACCCTTAGAAAAAAATCCATATTAAGAATGATCAGACAACATCAAAGTGAGCGTAACAAAGAAAATTTTACATCGTATGAAAAGCAAAGAGAACCCTCAGATAGTATAAATAACGATTTTGAAACTGCAAAGAAATTCTTTGATAATATGCCTGTAAATACTGATAAAAATGCCTCACGAAATCACACTATAAAAAATAATCATATTGTGCAGTCAAATCCTGCCTACAATAATAATTTAACTGATTTATCTAGTGTTATAACGAATAATATTCAAAACAATGAAGCTATTTCTATAAAACAACGGAATGAATTACCTATACCGCACTACGGTTGTTTGAAAAACGGGAGTCTTCCAACATATCGCAATTATATGAATCAAACCAGAAAGAATTTAGATACCGGTTTAGTTATTCCTGAAACTGTTGAACAATCATCATTGCCAAATAATATTTTATATTCCGGTGGGGGAAATGCTGCACAGACTGCTAATATCTTGTCACAAACAACTGATAAATTAAAAAATTTAAAGAAGAAAAGACGACATTATAGAAAAAAAACAGTCAAACGAACTTTCAAGCTAGGCAAGTCTAAAATCAAACCATCTATCTCGGTATTAATTACAAATAAAACTGTTAGAAATAAGATTACAGAGTCACAACAATTGTTAAAACAGACTCCTATTCCTGAGATAAGAAGTTACCTTGTAAAACATGGGTTTATAAAGATAGGTTCAGTTACACCAAATGATGTATTGCGTAAGATGTACGAAACTGCATTACTTATTTGCGGTGAAGTAAAAAATCACAATACTGAAACGCTGATGTACAATTTTATGAACAACAAGGATGATTTATAAATGGTTACGTAATATATATGCACCTGTATAAAGAGTGACTATAGATAACAATGTACAAGACAAGAAAGTAGTTGTATTTTTAACATTATCCTTTTTAATGATTTCTCTATCTATAGGCATTAATTGATCTATAGAGGGTGATTGAGCTAAACTCTGGGGTTTCATGATTGATTTATAAAGATATTCGTTATGTTCTGGATCGTAAAAATGACCATAGCTGTCATCATTAATAGGATTCATGATTGTGTTGATTTGTTGTTTAATGCAATTGCCAGTCATACCTATTTCAATTCAATTTTATTATTATATGAAGATATTTAAATATTTATTTACTTAGTTTATTAGATTAGAATTTGTAATGCGCAATGAAAATAGTAAAGAAATCGTCCCAAATATGCATCATGAATATTTTGAATTGGTAGATAAATATTGTGATCAGTACGGTAATAATACAGTTTTGCTGATGCAAGTTGGTGCTTTTTTTGAGGTATATGGGTTGAAACGGTTAGATAGCGATAATAATATCAGTCCAAGTTGTATAGACACTTTTTCTAACGTATGTGGGTTGAATATTTCAGACAAAACCACATTTGAAATAAAGGATAAAACTACAGGTGAATGTATTAAATGTCGTATTATGATGGCTGGGTTTCGTGATTTCACAATTGATAAATATTTAACTAAATTAACGGACGCTGGTTATACCGCCGTAGTATATGTACAGGAAAAAACGGATAAAAAAATAATTCGTAAGTTAGACCAGATATATTCTCCAGGTACATTCGTATCTTATGAAACAAATAATGTCACCAATTTATCCAATAATATTATGTGCATATGGATAGAAAGGTTTAAAACACGAAGGCACAGTGGGATACAAACAACTAATTTATTCGTTTGTGGTGCCTCAGTTATTAATATTTTCACAGGGGAGGTTCATACATGTCAATACGAAACCAATTATGTTATGAATATAACAACATTTGATGAGTTAGAATGCTTTGTCTCAATCCATTCGCCCAGCGAAGTAATCATCATTTCTGATTTTTCAAGCGGTGAATTAGATAAAATGATACAGTATTCTGGAATAGTCACGAACAGCAAACATTATGTAGATGTAACTGCATTGAAAGCTGATCGTTGTAAAAATCAAAAGTACATGAAAGAAATAATTGGAAAAATATACGGAGAAGATGCTTATAATGCTTGTAGTGATTTTGCAGAATACAATATTTCTACTCAATCGTTGTGTTATTTGTTTGATTTTGTTCAAGAACACAATCCAAAATTAATATCTCGCATTCAAATGCCACTTTTTAATAATACAACTGACGGACTCGTCCTTGCAAATCATACACTTAGTCAATTAAATATCATTTCGGACAATTCGCATGATAGCCAAGGCTCTGGCAATTTGTCATCGGTAATGTCATTTTTGAATAAATGTTTAACATCAATGGGCAAACGATTATTTCAATATCAAATTACTCACCCTACTACTAATTGTGAATGGTTAAATTGTGAGTATGATATAATCGGAACAATGATGGATAAAGATAATTATCAACATATTTCTGAATATAGAAATTCGTTAGGTAAAATTAAAGACCTTGATAAATTTTTACGACAATTGGTAATCAAAACTTTGTATCCAAATTCTATTAACGTATTATACGATAGTCTAAGTAACATGCAAAAAATAATGAATAGTTTATCAAATAATAAAGAGGTTTGTTTATACCTATCTGTTAGTCAAGACGTCACGATAAACAATAAAGAGGGCATTATAGTAGAAAAAATCGGTATTATCAAAGATTTTATAGATAAGCATTTTGTTATAGATGATTGCAAAGGATTAACAAGTATGAATGCATTTGTTAAGAATATAATTAAACCCGGAATATCAGAAGATTTAGATAATTTAAATAGTAAGTATGTTGAAAGTCTTGAAAAATTGTATTCAATAAAAGATTATTTTAACAAACTATTTCAAAGATATGAGGGCACCGACATTGAATATGTGAAAATTCACGAGCCAGAAAAAACCCCAATGAGCCTACAAATGACATCAAAACGGTCAGCTCTTTTGAAAAAAATAAAGGATGAAGGAGAAGTGTATCTACATTCAAAAGATATTAAATTAGAAAATAACGTAACATTTTCAATAGATGATGTCAAATTTACAAAGGCTTCAGCCAGCACGGTTGAGATAAATATAGAAATCGCAAATATAATATGCCGTTCTATCTTTTCATATCGTGCAAAATTAAATGAGAAAATAGGGGAGGTATATTTGAATATATTGCACGATTTTGAAAAAAAATCTTATATAGATATAGAATATGTCTCCAAAACAGTAGCTAAATTAGACGTACTGTTATCAAAAACATATTCTGCAAAAGAGTACATGTATGCAAAACCCAATATTGTCAATGACGCAGAAAAATCTTTTTTCAAAGCTACTGGAATGAGGCATTGTTTGATTGAGAGGATACAAGATAATGAGCTATATGTAGATAATGATGTTAGTTTGGGAATAGACGACACAAATGGAATATTATTATATGGTACAAACGCCGTAGGGAAGACCAGTTTAATTCGTTCAATNGGTATTTGTGTAATAATGGCACAATGTGGAATGTATGTNCCATGTACAACTTTTGAATATTCTCCGTATAGTGCTATCTTTTCTCGCATTTTAGGAAATGACAATTTATTTAAAGGACTATCCACGTTTGCGGTAGAAATGAGTGAATTAAGAACTATATTGAATTTATCAGATAAAAACAGTTTGATATTGGGTGACGAACTTTGCTCTGGAACTGAAACCGAGTCTGCATTAAGCATTTTTGTAGCTGGATTGATGCATTTGCATAACAATAAAAGCAGTTTCATATTTGCAACTCATTTTCATGAAATAGTAGAATACGATGAGATAAAACATATGAATTCGCTTCTATTAAAGCATTTGGAAGTATCATACGATGCGACGGACGATTGTTTAGTATATGACCGTAAATTGAAAAATGGGTCTGGTCCAAGGATATATGGACTGGAAGTGTGCAAATCTTTATATATGAATAATGAATTTATAGACAAGGCTTTTCAAATAAGAAATAAATATTTTGCAGACACACGGGGCATATTAAGTGGCGAACCCAGTAAATATAATGCATCAAAAATAAAAGGAATATGTGAAATATGTAATCATAAGATAGGGACCGAAATACATCATTTGCAACAACAAAAAGATGCAGATGAGGCTGGATATATTGGAAATTTTCATAAGAACCATAAAGCAAATTTGGTATCAATATGCGAAAGTTGTCATGATAAAATTCACAATGATTCCGAAACTGACAAAAAACCAACTATCAAGAAAAAAACCACTAAAGGGACCAAGCTATACTAGTTTTTTTTCCGGATTAGTTGCTTGTTTTATATTTTTTTTAACGGGCACATATATTATTTCAGACTTACCGGTTGCATATTTTTCACGATAATCCCAAAAGCTTTTTTTTATTGCATTAGAATGCTTACTCATGAATACTAAATATTGCAATGATTTGTATTTAACGGGCATAATGTCTATATAATGATAATAGGTTTTGAAATTTCAAAAAATATTATTTATAACTCTTGTTTGTTTTATCTGCTTGAGCTTAATAAAAGTGAATCTTTGTAATTGGGTACATAATTATCGTAACCATATTTATAAATACCAGGATTGTTATATACTGGCATTGAAAGTGTTTTAGGAACGCGTACATTAACATATTGCTGTTTTAAAGTATCAAAAATAGTTTTTTGCATTAAATTTATACCATATCCTTCTTCTTTTTCAATGTCTTCGGAACTTTCATGATAGTCTATGGCAGAGAGACTGTATGAAATATCGTTTTTTGAATCAGGGTTGTTTTCAATCTTACCGGGTTGATTTATTGCAGTAGTTTCATTGTTTTCAAACTGTTCTAAAAAACCTTTATAGGAATTGATCAATAGATTAATACATATTATAAGAATTAATATAACAATTAGGATCATTATATAATGATTTTATATAAAAAATTGATTTAAACTAAAACAATCTATTCAGTATTATATATAACAATATAGAATGATTATTCCAATTAAGTGTTTTACATGCGGTATGGTTCTAGCAGATAAATATAGATATTATCAAAATGAAATTAGAAGACAGAAGTTACTACAAGGGGTCAGTGCAGATAAAGTGATTTATTTGACTAAAGAGAATACAGAAAAGACTATTGAAGGTAGAGTATTAGATGACATTGGTTTGAATAAAGTGTGTTGCAGAAGACATATGCTTACACATGTAGATATTGAATAAATTTTATTATGTATAAATATAGTATAATCATGGTCAAAAGAAAGACTATACGAAAGAAAAAAATGTCTGGTGGAACAGTTGTTCTGCCCGAAACATCTGGATACAAGTTGAATGAGGGCATCGGTGGTATGAATGACCCTCGCACTGGTTTAGAATCAAGCAGATTGATTGTTGGCGGTAAAAAAAGACGCACTAGAAAATCTACTAAAAAACGCAGAAGAACGCAACGAAAAAAATAAATATATCAATAAACTATATATGTTAGATTTGGTTAAGCGTCTCTGTGCTCCAGCACGGTTTTATTTCATATTATCAGTTATTTCATATATTATTATGTTATTGCAGAATTTAGGGAAAGATCAGCTATATTGTTTGGGTGCATTAGGATGTAGTACAGAAAATAGTATATACTTGTTTGCGTTCAAAGCAGTATATATAGTGTTTTGGACATGGCTTTTGAATATTATCTGTAAAGGAGGCGGTTCCATGTTTTCATGGCTGTTAGTATTATTACCGTTTATCCTTTTTTTTATAATAATCGCATTGTCATTGTTTGCATAATATAAGTAATTATTGTTATATATATAGAATTATCGTAATATTATATATATGTCGCTAGCTTTGTTTAATAAATTGCCGGAAGAAATTATTAATAACCATATCATACCATATACATATTGTAATCAACCGCCGATTTTATTACATGATATAAGATCGTTTCTTAGTGATTATTCACTGATAACATCTATTTATTTTACACAGTATAAGGAGTGTGTTTTATTAAATGACCTAATAAAAACAGTAAATAGCATAGATAATTATGTGGATTGTAATGAAACAACACAGGTAAAAGTTTTTTCACGTCTTAACCTGCTGGAAGGCATTGATAATGAAAATTACAATCTTTGGAAATATCAATATTTTAATAATATATCTTCAGACAATGTAGTTCCTAAAATCCGTACTATTATAGGTTTATTAACGCCACGAGAAAGAACCATATTTTTTAATACATTTATATTAGAGGATTTAGATGAATAGAAAAATTGATTATAAAATAATTTATTTAAAATAATAAGTATATATATTTTATAACTACAATGAATCCGTCTATTAGTAACATATCAATTACCGATGAACTTTACAATTTCACACTTAGTGGTATTAATGTCAGTCTTGCAAACTCAATCCGTCGTACTATTTTAAATGACATCCCGACAACTGTGATATATACAGAAACATATGGAGATAATCAGTGTAATATTACAGAGAATACTACACGTTTGCATAATGAAATCATCAAGCAACGTTTAAGCTGCATACCTGTTCATGTTACTGAATTAGATTTGCTTCCAGAAAATTATATTCTAGAATTGGATATGAAGAATGAGACGGATAATACAATTATTATTACGACTGAGGATTTTCGTATAAAAAATAAGAACAATGGCAATTACTTGACAAAAGAAGAAACTCATCGCATTTTTCCGTCTTGCAATAAGACAAATTCTTATATTGATTTTGCTAGATTAAGACCGAGTATCGGTAATTTACCAGGAGAAGCATTAAAATTAACAGCGGAGTTTTCAGTACATACCGCGAAAGAAAATGGCATGTTTAATGTTGTATCAACTTGTTCATATGGTAACACAATAGATTTAGAGAAAGTTGATACGGTATGGAGTGAATACGAAAATAAGTTGAAATCTGAACAAACGCCCAATGATGATATTCAAACGCACAAAAAAAACTTTTATCTGTTAGATGCACAGCGTCAATTTAAAGAAAACAGTTATGACTTTAGCATCCAAACACTAGGTGTTTATGAAAATAAAGATATTGTAAAGAGGGCTTGCTTAGTATTAATAGGTCAATTAAACGAGTTAATTGCTGGGATTGATTCTGATATCGTGCCGATAAAACCGAGCGAGACGAATATGGATAATTCATTTGACATTGTATTAGAGAATCACGATTATACAGTGGGGAAGGTTCTAGAATATTTCTTATACGACCTGTATTATATTGATCAAAAAATCCTGGTATTCTGTGGTTTTAAAAAATTCCATCCTCATGATGATGAAAGTATTATTCGCCTAGCATATGATAATCCAGTTGATAAAAATTTAGTTAGAACTCATCTTAATAATGTTTGTATGAGTGCAAAAGAAATATATGAAAAAATTGCAAAAATGTTTTAAATATATTTCTTTATAGAGTGTAATATTGGTTAATAAATGACATGGAATACATTTGTAGATCCTATTATTTATAAGAAAAAAAACAAATCCGATTCTGATCGTTTGCCTGTAATATACAAAGGAAAAGTGTTGGAAATAGTGAATAGAAATACGATAGTCGTGAAAGCAAAACCAGCACAATATATAATTAGTTATAAACATTTTTTCATTAAGTTAAAAACGTCAGACAACTCCGATGAATTGAATAGTTATTCAGATGAATATGCAGATACGAATGAAATTCAATCTTGTTGGAAAAGATATAATAGCACAGATTACCTGAAAGATACTTTACTGTATAAAAATGTAAAACTAGAAAATTTGGAATATGATGAATATAAACAGTTGTCCGCGGATATATATTTAGGTGATATTCATATTAATCAACGATTATTAGAGTGTGGATTCTCACATAATAAAAAAGTGAAATTTATGTGTTAGTAGTCATATAATAATTTATTAATACTATTATATGGAATTTTCAACTTCTACGAGACGAGGTAGTTTAGAAGCAATTTCAGCAACCGTCAATGAACAAGATTTTAAGCAAAAGATGGGCATGTATTCATCATTTATAATGGAATTTTACCGTGTATTGATGGGATCATTTTTAATTGTATTTGTGCCTCAAAAATGTAACGATCATATCTGTGGTATGACTGAAAATGTCACAAGCGGCAACCCTTTAAATAACATCGCCTTTTCAGCAAACGTAATAACTTTTGTAAGTTTTTTATACATGTATTATGTTGAATTGAAACGTGAAACTAAAATGATTGATTATCTTCATGTAAATCCCGAATTGCCTAGAGACAATGATGCAGTAGGAGAAATATTGGTAAAATTACCTGTTTCTAAAAAAGATACGATCTTGTCTTTAGATAAGCAGTATCAATTCTCTGGACGAACATCCATTGTGTTTTATGCTATAAATTTATGTGTAAGCAGTGTTGCGATTATGAACAATTATTTAGATGATAAAACACTTACTGTGCTTTTAACTAATGCTTTATTTATGGCTTTGAAATTGTATGATATCAAAATTACAACGGATACCGATAAAAATATTTTTTTATCTGCATATTTAACCAGAAAGATACAGTACAATGATGTTGATCCTGATAAAATCCTTGTTAATACAATGGATGACCGTGTGGAAGAAATATGCGAAGATACTGAAGCCGATGAATCAGTAGTTAAACTTGAGCGCATGGATACTGTGATCGGTTCATCTAAAATATTGAAAGATATTGAATCACAAACTGAACCGGTTGTTGAGATTGTAGATACGGTGAAAGATATTGAATCACCAACTGAACCTGTTGTTGAGATTGTAGATACGGTGAAAGATATTGAATCACCAACTGAACCTGTTGTTGAGACAAATGAAACTGTATCAGATATGGAAGCACCGCCTGTCACAGATTAAATATATTAAATAATGTTTATAAAATTGATTAAACATTATTGAGGATATAACATTATAGCAACGAAAGAAATGGAAAAACGTGTGAATTCAAAATTAGAAACTTATATTACCAGTTTCAAAGAAGACATTTGTAATAAAATCAAAAATACGGGCACAGATACAGCGACTCAAAGTGAATTACTAGAATTTGTTTATGATTATGATAGACTAATGCTTTCTAAGGAAGATTTTGTTAAAAGAAAACGTATAAAAAATGCTATACCTACGTCCAACCGGTGCAGTGCTAAAAGAGCAAGTGGTGAGCAATGTACAAGAAGGCGTAAGGATGATTGTGATTTTTGCGGGACACACGAAAAGGGACGACCGCATGGTTTAGTGTCTGTTGATAATTCCACGCTGGATAACTCTAAAAAGATTGAGGTAATTGCACGTGAAATTATGGGCATTGTATATTACATTGATCAGCATTATAACGTGTATAACACCGAAGATGTAATGAATGAAGTTACTAATCCGAAGATTATTGCTAAATGCGAATTTGTGAATGGAAAATACACCATTCCATCGTTAGGATTGGTCTGATTAATTATTAATTTTACGGGTAATAGACTCTTTTACAATTTCTTCTCTATTTTCTAATATAAAATCATTTGCATCTTCTGCCCTATCTATATCACCATCAAAGTATTTAGACAGTATTTGTAGTAAATATTTCTTAGTAATGGGCTTTTTTACACTTTTTTTATTGTAACATATTTGGCCATCTTTTATATCTACACAATCTATTTCATGGTCTTTCATTATTGTCATTAGGTTATCATTTATCTTTTTTTTTGCATTTACGCGTATCTTTTCCTCTGATTTTAGAGCACGTATCTCGTTGTCTAGCTTTACCCATTCTTTAATATTATTGACTAGCACATTTTTTTCTATTTCCATTCTTATATTTAATTATGATATTTATTTGTTTATATTTTTGTATTATATTATATAATGATATTTACAAATTCAAGAACTATATCTAAATTATCTGATGTTAAAAAAAATATTATACATACATTACCACATCAGAAAAGCTTTGGTAGATCCAAAAATGCAACTATTGTACCACCATTACCAGTAGTCAAAAAACCAAAGTTGGTATGGGGTCCAGCCATATGGTTCATGTTACATACTGTCGCAGAAAAAGTACATGAAAAATCTTTTCATATAGTTAGAAACGATATTCTAGCTCATATACTCTCTATTTGCAGTAATTTGCCTTGCCCTAGTTGTTCTATGCATGCGAAACAATATCTACAAAGCATTGATTTGAATAAAATACGTACAAAAGAAGACTTAAAAAAAATGCTATATCTGTTTCACAATGAAGTGAATAAACGTACTGGCAATGAAGAATATACTTACGAGGATTTGAATGAAAAATATCCAAAAGGTAATTTAAATAAGATTTTAACTGTGTTTTTTAAGGTATTTGAAGATAAACATGCATCAGTTCATATGCTGTCAAATGATATGCATACAATGCGTGTTTCACAACGATTGAAACAGTGGTTCAGAACAAATATTCATCATTTTGATATATAAAATAAATATGTAATATTATTTATTTTACAAGTTAATCCATGGTTTTTATTAATTCGCCATTTTTATAGACTTTACATTTGTATTTTGTAGGAGAAGCTTTTTTACAGACCTCATTATTTTTGTATTCTGGGAAATACTGCAAAGATGGTGTATTGGTTGCAAATATGATATTTGACCATATTATGCCAATAACTATACCAATGCCATAAGCAAATACGCTTTGTTTGCCAGTGTAACAATATCTAAGATCTACATTCATTATTTCTTTTATTTTTCTAAATAGGTTTGTGTTCCAAAAAATGTCAAATAGTATTAATGAAAGGAAGAATAAAATTGTAGGTAGATTATCTTTCGTGCTAGGTACATTCAAAAATATACTGGGTATAAATTTCAAAAAATCAAGTGACAACATTTGCCATGGGGTAACAAAACATTCTCCTAATGAAGGAATATTGGGAATATTTTCAAAATTAATAGTCTTGTTAATGTAATTGCGGTCTTTCAGTATTAATGTAGTAAATAAATAGAAAAACGTGTATCCTATAATTGTCTCACCGATAGGTATATGTGAGCTATCACCATTACCGAACAATGATATATCACATACTGCATTGCGACTATCATTATCTATAATACCACCTAAATCTACACTGTTTCCCACTATAAAACTGGTAAAGATTGCCCATAATAATCCAAATAAATATACAATACCTCTTAAGTCGCTATTGAATATAGACGACAGTGTAAAAAAACATATTAAAATAAACGGTGATAATCTTAAGAACAAAAATACAAAAGTAGCTAAATTTATATCCATTTTGATTGCTTATTAACTATATATATATTATACTTGATAATATATTTATTGATTATTTGGTAGGCTTATATTTACATTTGAAAGTCTTTTTCTTCGGTACTTCACAAACACTATTATTATCAACACCCAATGTGTATATTATAGATTTATTGTTAGATTTATGGATAACAACACTCCATATTAATGATACAATTAACCCGATACCACTTGAAACTAACAATTGTTGAACATTGTAACAATTATTTTGTATCAACCACAGAGAGTCAGATATTATAACAAGTGCAATGATTATTAGAAAATTTAGATTGCTTAATACGAAATTATTTTTAAAAATGGTATATGATAAATATATCGCAGTAAATATCAAAATGCTAGGATTTAAAGGTAATTTTGTAAATTTCACCGTATTATTAATTGTAAAAGGTTGGCAAATATCATTCATGTTTGTGTAAGAAAAATCAAATGAATTGCCTACAAATATTGTCATCATTATCGTAAATGATAAACCTATTAGAAAGACTATTCCCTTAATATTTTTATAAATCATTGAATCCAATAGAAAAAAACATATTATTATAAATGGTAAAAAGGCATTAATCAAAGAATATTGGTTATTGAATATTTTCATATATACAATAAATAGATTTAATTACACAAATACGTGGCTGAATATATTTTTTATGCTTGTTATTTCAATAAAGGTGATATCGCTTGGTATGTCGTTTTTATCGCACCATAGAGAAAATTCTCTTGAATTCTCTTTTGGAAACAGAAATGTTTTAACACCAGCCTTTATACCATAGGTGAGTTTTAGGTCTAAACCTCCAATAGCGGTTACGTCACCATTCAGTGTTATTTCACCAGTTATTGCAATATCATTCTTTATTTTTTGTTTCGTCAATAAACTGTATATAGCAGTTGTAATTGCAGCACCAGCAGATGGGCCGTCTTTAGATATACCTCCTTCTGGACAATGTATATGTAACCCTTGACATTTGGTTTCTTTGAAGTATTCTAACCATTCTTTTTTTGTATTATTATCAGTTAAACTCCATGCTAAACTTTTGGCTACATTCATACTTTCTTTCATTACGTCACCCTGCAATCCAGTCAATTGCAGTTCTAAAAAAGATGACGATGGATAAAAAAGAGATTGTATTTGTATAATGCCACCGCACCCGAGCGAATTTGCCCATAACCCATTTATTATGCCTGCTTCTGGATTTTTATGTATCTTGTGTTCTTTAATTTTGGTATATTTTGACATATATTTGATCTCTAATTCTTCAACTGATAATTTTAAAGGAATCTTGCCAATGTCAGTGTTATTTTTCAATAGTTGTAGATTAATTTCACCATATAAATCAAATAGTATTTCTTTTAGCTTTCTAACACCGGGCTCCAATGTGTAAGATTCTATTATATATTGTATGCAGTCATTGCTTAAATGTAGGATATCTTCAAAACCCATTTTTTTATTTATTTCAGGCAGTATAAATTTATTGACAATGATTATTTTTTCATTCAATGATAAATTTTCAAATCTAATGCGGTGTATTCTGTCCAATAAAATTTTATCAATTTGTTCCGGATCATTGTATGAAAATATAAATAAAACTTTGGATACATCAATGTTTATACCTGTAAAATATTTATCTTGGAAAGAACTGTTTTGAGTCGGGTCAATTAAATGGGTTAATATGCCGATAAGCTCCCTCCCTTGCTCTGTTTTGCTCACTTTGTCTAATTCGTCAATATATATAATTGGATTCATACATTTAGAATCCATTAGGATATCTACAATCTTTCCCCATGTAGAATTCATATATGTGTAACCATGTCCCTCTAGAAAGGAACCATTGCTTGAACCACCCAACGCAATAAAATTAAAAGGACGGGAGTCATTCTCATCGTTTTGCAAACATTGCGTTAATCCCTTGTTCGCCAGAGATGTTTTTCCGATACCAGGAGAACCTTCAAATCCGAAACTATACCCTTCTTTTTCTCCATTCATCCATTGACCTATAATTTTCATTATTTGTTTTTTGGCATTATTGTGCCCGTGTATAGATTCATCCAATATGTTTTCCATTTTTACTAAGTCGCTACTTATCTCATGTATATTTGTATTTATTTTTGTTATGTCGGCGTCAATAGTGATCGATTTTTCGTTTTTTGATGCGGAAATTGTATTGTAAATTTCATTATATGTATTTATGCTATTATTACTATTTTCAAAATACTGCTTGATATATTCATTTATACTTGCTTTGTTTTTTTGTTTAATCGGTGGGAGGACAATATTTTGATGTTTTGATATGGCTCTAATTTGATTACATATACAAGCTAGTGTTTTTAATGAACAATTTGAAAGGTTATTTATTATATGTGTTTTCATATTATTTCCTAGATTATTTGAGATATATGAAATATGTGTTTCCGTCTCGGCATTTGTATATTTTTTTTTACTGGGAATAATTAATTTGTCGAAAAGATAAGAATATTGTTTCAGAAACTCTATAAAATATGCATTATTGTCTTTTACTTTTTTTATTATAGGTTCTTCGCAATATATTCCGAAAGGAATTTTGATTAATCCTTCCAAATATTGTTTGGTTTTTAATGTCATTTCATCTGGTTTCCCTTTGATATCGTTTAATTTGTTCATTGCCTTTTCACGAGTTGCATCATCTATTTTTAACATTCTAATTTGTTGTTCCAAACTTATTTTGTTAGATTCATAAATCTGATTACTCTCCTGAACCGTTTTTATGTTTAGTTTAATAATATTTTTAAATTTTTTTTTTATATAAGGTGGAAAAGAATTATATATTATTGCACCTTCTGTTTCAGTTTCGTTGCTGACTGTATTTGTATTGATTAAATCGTACATAATATAACATATATGTTGTACTTCGTTATCTTCACTATATAATAATAAATTTATGAGAAATGCACGTTTTGACACTATATTTGAGTCCAGAAATTTTTTTACTATATTGTCTATGTGAGTTGTCTTGATAAATTGAATGTCTTTTATTGCCATCATGTTCTTTTTAATTAAGTCGGCCTTACTATAAACCAGCAAATCCTTTATTGAAAGTGTTGAAATCATATTTTCAAATGTTTCTTTCACATTGCAGTCATCAGTAAATGATGTATCATTCAGTTCCATAAAGCGATGTTTTATATATATATTATTCATTAAACAACTTATTGGATAGTCCTTGATTAAACCATTTATAACCATCGTCTTTTTTAATTTGGGATTTTGTATAACAATTTTGATAGAATTCAGATATAATCTTACATTTTCTTCCGAAACGTCCGCATTGTTCATACATTCTATGTTATTTGCTTCCTCCAAATTAAATAACGTATCCACAATCTTGTCTGAACAATAGATAGTATTCTTTTGAAAATAATTGTCCTTTTGCTTCCATGAAGTGATCTTATATCCAATTGGAATTATAAACTTTAAAATGATTTCAAATTTACCATTGAATATATCGTCATTAAATTTTAGGTTTTTGTATTCTGTACCGAAGCTAACAAATAATAGATCTTTGATATGGTTTGTTCCAAACCCGCATATTATCATTGATAACTTGTCTATTATTTTTTGTAGCTCTGTTAATAACGATTCGTCGTTTTGATTTTTTTTCTTGCCATTTACATTGTTTTTTATATCTTCTGTTTTATCATGTAAATCTGTAAGAATCGTTACTGATAAATTTTTATCATTTTCACTAAATAAATTTGAATCCAGATAGTTATTATTTTTTATTGATATGATTGTATTTGAAATAATCTCTTGAATATAACCAATCTTATCTTTTATGAATGATTCAATATTGCTTGTGATTTGTGTCATTATCAAAGAATAGCATATTATATGTGGATATAAATATCCAGAAATGTATTCAAAATTGATGGGTAATTGAAATCGTGTCTCACTAAAAACATTTGTAAATAATATAGAACTAACTGTTGTTAGAATATATACAGATGGGAATCCCTAGTTACTTTTCGCATATTATTAGAAATTATTCTAATATTATTCGTAGTTTGAAATATTTTCAGAATGGTTCTGTGAATATAGAACATTTGTTCATGGATTGCAATTCTATCGTTTATGATATAGTCAGAAGTATTGAATTTACAGAAGATAAAGGTGTATTTGAAGATTTAGTTATTGAATCCATTATAGAAAAGATCAAAATGTATATTGATTATATCCAACCTACCAAAAGCATTTTTATTGCATTTGACGGAGTAGCACCTTTTGCGAAAATGGAACAACAGCGCACCCGTCGTCATAAAACATTATTTATGAATAATATAGACTTTGATAACAAACCAGACAAGGTTAAAACTTGGGACACTTCTGCTATTACACCTGGAACCGATTTTATGGATAAATTGTCACAAAGGTTAAACTATGCATTTTCATATACGAATAACATTTACGGTGTAGATGAAATTAATGTGTCTGCTTCATGCGAACCAGGTGAAGGCGAACATAAATTGTTTGATTATTTGCGTAAAAATGATCTTTCTTTGGACAATATTGCTTTGTATGGATTGGATTCTGACTTGATTATGTTGTCTATCTTTCATATTAATCAATGTAAAAATATATATATTTTTAGAGAAGCACCTGAATTTGTAAAGAATATGTTGCCAATTGGTACAGTTACAGATAACAATGAACCTTACTTCTTAGACATTGAATTGTTGAGTTCTAGTATAATTGAGGATATGCATTGTTGTGATAGGGACATTTATCGTGTATATGATTATGTATTTCTGTGTTTTTTATTAGGAAACGATTTTTTGCCTCATTTTCCAGCAATGAATATTCGCACACATGGAATAAGTGTATTGTTGGATGTATATACAAAGACGGTTGGCAATGTACCTAATAATTTTATTATTACGTCAAATTTTACTATCAATTGGAAAAACCTCCGCAAAGTATTAACGAATATTGCCAAGGATGAAACAAAATATTTATTAGAGGAGTATTCAAAACGAAAGCGGTTTGACTCCTATAAATACCCAGAATCTACAAGAGAAGAAAAGGAACGATTGTTTCAGAATGTTCCTACAATATATCGCAGTCAAGAAACGTATATTTCACCTGAAAACGAATTTTGGGAATCAAGATATTATAAAACTTTATTTAAACAGGAACCCAATGATGATTTTTTGAAAACAGTTTCTATAAACTACATTGAAGGATTAGAATGGGTTTTTAAATATTATACTACTGGCTGCATAAGTTGGAGATGGAAATATGATTATATCTATCCGCCACTATTTAAAGATTTGATTAAGTTCATACCACATTTTGAGATGGACTTTGTGAAGCCAGATTCACTCGGTCCTTTTCATCCATATACACAGCTATCGTATGTTTTGCCCTTGGACAATCACTTTCTTCTTCCTGATAAAATATCCAAATTCTTGAAATACAATTATAACGATTGTTATGCCAGCGATTATAAATTTGAATGGGCATTTTGTAGATATTTTTGGGAGTCACATCCGGTTTTGCCAGATATACCATTAAAATTGCTTGAAAAGTGGGATACACAAATACAAATGTTTGTTCAGGCTGATGCAAAAAATTGATAGACATGTAAAATTACAATAATAGTGTATTATTATTATTGCAATGATGTTTGAAACTTTAAAACGTATCGCAGTTAGTATTGATTATAAGAAATATACCGATATTTTCATTGGGTGTTCTTATATTTATATTGTTTGGATATTTGCCCATTATATATCTTCACATATGTATATTTGGTTTTGCGTTCCGGCCACGATTATTGGTTTTCTCACATCTCCGTTTTTAGTCCCTGCACCACACTGTCAAGCAATCAGATGGACAATTTCTACCGGAGGTGAGAAGATATTTGCGATGTGGGTATTAATTGGAACTTGGTTATTTAATCACATAGAAGTAAAAAAAAAGGATTAACCTCTTTATTTAATATTTGTTGTATTTTAAGTTATATATTTTTTATATTTTTATTGTCTTGAAATGATCACTGTTATATAGTATGAAATATAAGTGTTAAGAGTAATCTAAGTCTAAATCCAATAAAATTAATAATAAATGACAGAATTGTTGTGAAGTTTGCCGATGGGAATGTGATCATTAAAATGATAACAAACGTTTTGT